>OLQI01000012.1_pt1 | contig 236087 bp, 200 predicted proteins | sample 1672171 | NCBI WGS metagenome assembly OLQI01 (sample SAMEA3136655, study PRJEB25190) | human gut metagenome
GCAGTCTGGTAGCTCGTCGGGCTCATAACCCGGAGGTCGTTGGTTCAAATCCTTCCCCCGCAACTCATGCCCAGATAGCTCAGTTGGTAGAGCAGAGGACTGAAAATCCTCGTGTCACTGGTTCGATTCCGGTTCTGGGCATATGGGATATTAGCTCAGTTGGTAGAGCACTTGACTTTTAATCAAGTTGTCCGGGGTTCGAATCCCCGATGTCTCATGAAGGCTCAGTAAATGTTTTATTTACTGAGCTATTTTTTTTGTCTAATAAGCTTATTAATAGTCGGCTGGTAAGTAGTAATAAATTTAAAAAGCATAAATACTAAGAAGAGTTAAAAGGATAAAGAGATAAAAAATAAGTTATGAATACACCAATCTATAATAAATTAAGAGAATTAGAGTCAGAAAAAAGAATTCCTTTTCATATGCCAGGTCACAAAAGAGCTGATTTTGGGGCTTTTTTTGGTGTAGAAAAAATGGATATTACAGAGATAACAGATTACGATAATCTTCATGAGCCAGAGGGCATTATTCGTGAATCCATGAATCTTGTAAGAGATATATTTAAAAGTAAGGAATCATGGTATCTTGTTGGAGGGAGTACCCTTGGGATTCTGGTATCCATTTCTTCGGTCTGTAGACAGGGAGATAAGATTTTAATAGGGCGAAACTGTCATAAGGCGGTCTATAACTGTATCAGGCTATTACAGTTGGAGGCCGTCTATTGCTATGCAGATGTTTCTGCCGAGTATGATATATGCGAGGATATGAAGCCAGAAGCCGTAGCAAGGGAATTAAGAGCGAATCCAGATATAAAGGCAGTTGTACTGACTTCACCTACTTATGAAGGCGTTGTGAGCGACATAGCAGGGATTAAAGAAGTAACTCGACCGTATGCCATTCCTTTGATTGTAGATGAGGCACACGGGGCGCATCTCATATTTCATAAGTATTTTCCAGACAGTGCCGTTCAGGAAGGTGCTGACTTGGTGATTCAAAGTACGCATAAAACATTGCCTTCCTTTACGCAGACAGCAGTTCTTCATCTTTGCTCAGACATCGTGACAAAAGAGCAGGTGGAGGAAATCATCGATATTTATGAAACCTCAAGTCCATCGTATCTTTTGATGGCTTCTGCTGAGTACGGAATCATGTATATGAAAGAAAATCAGGGACAACTCGCCGAATATGTGGATAACCTTAAAAATTTTCGCCGAAAATGTGAACAACTCAAAAAAATAAGCCTGCTCAATCAGAAAAAGTTAAATTGTTTTGCATATGATAACGGGAAATTGGTCTTTTCAGTAAAGGGCTGCGGAATAAATGGAAAGGAGCTGTTTCAGTTATTATATGAAAAATATCACATTGAACTGGAGATGGAGAACCTGACTTATGGGATTGCCATGACTTCTATCTGTGATAAAAAGGAAGATTTTGATGAGCTTTGGAAGGCAATTTCTGAGATTGATAAAATGTGTGAAGAGAAAGAAAAGGAAAATCGTAGTTTAAATAAGGCTGTAAATGAGACAAAAATTGCCATCCAAAACCAAGATAAAGTTGAAATAGAAATTTGTGATAAAAACAAACCCAAAATAGAAACTAAAATTCATAACCACTATAAGGTTATACAAGAAAAAGAAAATGAGCAGACAATATATCCTCCCAAAATCATAGAATCCTGGCAGTGCCGGGGAAAAGCCATGGAGACAGTTGAGTTGGCTGATTCTACTGGCAGAGTTTCAGGAAAATATGTCATGATTTATCCGCCGGGAGTACCAATATTAGTTCCTGGAGAAAAAATACTCAAAGAAACAGTGGAAAATATCAGTCAATATTTATATAATGGATATAATGTACTTGGATTGTCCTGTAATAAGATTATCGTTCTAAAAGATTTATAGATAGTATAGCAAAAGCAGTATGATAAAAATATTGTACCAGAGCATGTTTGAAAGTACTATGACTAAAATACGATGAAGAAGTCAGATAACATTCAGATAATAAAAGTGCATGTACTTCTGAAGGGAGATTTTATTAGATGAAGGGATTATTTATTGTGATGGAGGGACCGGATGGTTCAGGAAAGACCACACAAATAAATTTATTAAAAGAATACTTAGAGGAAGCAGGCTATGAATGTCTCATAACAAGAGAACCGGGGGGAACAGTGATCGGAGAGGAAGTAAGACAGCTTATTCTGAATCCAGAACACAAAGAAATGTCTCCAGTAACAGAAATGCTTCTCTATGCGGCATCAAGAGCGCAGTTAGTACATGAAGTAATCGGACCAGCATTAGAAGAGGGCAAAATCGTTATAAGCGATCGTTTTGTAGATTCTTCTATCGTTTATCAGGGAATTGCAAGAAAACTTGGTATTTCTACAGTTTCGGCTGTAAATGCGCCGGGAATCGGCATTTATCGTCCCGATGGAATCTTTTTCATTGATTTATCAGAGGCAGAAGGACTTCGTAGAAAGAAAGAACAGAAGAATCTTGATCGTATGGAGCAGGAAGGTATAGATTTTCATCATATGGTATCGGAAGGATATCGAAAAGTCCTTTCAGGCAGGCCGGAAGTTATGAAGATTGATGGTGGAAGATCCATTGATACGATTCAGAAAAAGATTCGGAATCATGTGGATGAATTATTGAAGAAGAAGAATCGATAGACATGAATTCATTGAGAAAAAACAATAAAAGAATAGGTACCAATAGAAAATTAGCAGAAGAATTAAGATGATTAACAGAAAGATTTTGAGGGAAAGTCATGGCTGAATTAAATGAGATTTTAGGAAATGAAAGAATAAAAGAGCATTTTATTACTGCTGTGCATCATAAAAAGATTTCTCATGCCTATATTATGGAGGGGGATAAGGGAAGTGGGAAAAAAATGCTTGCCGAGGCTTTCTCTAAAATATTGCAGTGTGAAGGCCGGGAAACTACGGGTTTGGTGGAATCCTGTGGAAAGTGTGAATCTTGTATACAGATGGAACACCATGATCATCCGGACGTAATTTGGGTTTCTCATGAAAAGCCCAATGTGATTAGTGTTGGTGAGATAAGGGAGCAGATTGTTAATACGGTAGAAATTATGCCATATAAGGGGCCTTATAAAATCTATATCGTAGATGAGGCGGAAAAGATGAATGCTGCAGCGCAGAATGCCATCTTAAAGACGATTGAGGAACCGCCGGAATATGCAGTTATTTTCTTACTTACTACGAACAGAGGAGCATTTTTAGACACAATTCTTTCAAGATGTATTCTTCTTGCCACAAGACCGGTACCCGGAACAGCTGTTGAGAAATACTTGGTGGAAAAATGTAGCGTTTCTAAGGAAGAAGCAGAATTTGCAGCAGGATTTTCTCTTGGAAATATAGGAAAGGCAGAAGCAATCGTTTCTTCAGAAGAATTTCAGGATTTAAAGGAGTTGACTCTGTCCATTTTGCGGTATATCCATGAGATAGAAAGTTACGAGATTGCAGATAAAGTAAAGGAATATAAAAAGTATAAAAACAGAATTGAGGACTTTTTCGATATTTTTCTGATGTGGTTTCGGGATATTATGTTACTGAAAGCAGATAATTCAGTGAATGCTGAAGCTGCCAAAAAGAAAATTATTTTTAAAAATGAGTATGCGTATCTGAAAAAGCAGGTAGATAAATTAGATTTAGAGGCAATTGATTATGTTATAGGCAAAATTCATCGTGCCAGAGTCCGCATAAAGTCTAATGTGAATTTTGACGCAACTTTAGAGTTGCTTATTGTAGAAGCGAGAAGAGAGTTTTAAGAAGAACAGGAGGTAGAAATGGCCAGAGTAATAGGAGTTCGTTTTAGAGATAATGGTAAAATATATTATTTTGCCTCAGAGCAGTTTGAGGTAGAAGTTGGACAGAATGTTATCGTGGAGACTGCGCGTGGAGTAGAATACGGCAGAGTTGTTTTAGGAAATCGTGAGATTCATGATGAGAAGATTATTGCAACTTTAAAGCCAGTTATCCGAATCGCAACACCAGAAGACGATAAGATTCAGGAAAATAATAAAGAAAAGAGCAAAGAAGCTTATAAAATCTGTATTGAGAAGATAAAAAAACATAAGCTTGCAATGAAGCTCATTGATTGTGAGTATACATTTGATAATAATAAAGTATTATTTTACTTTACGGCGGACGGACGAATTGATTTCCGTGAGCTGGTAAAAGATTTAGCCTCAGTTTTTAAGACAAGAATTGAATTAAGACAGATTGGTGTAAGAGATGAGACAAAAATTAAAGGCGGTATCGGCATTTGTGGAAGAAGCCTTTGCTGTAATACATTTTTATCTGAGTTTGTGCCAGTATCAATTAAAATGGCGAAGGAGCAGAATCTTTCTCTGAATCCTACAAAGATTTCAGGAGTTTGTGGAAGATTGATGTGCTGCCTGAAAAATGAGCAGGATACTTATGAGTATCTGAACAGTAAGCTTCCGAATGTTGGTGATGAAGTAAAGACGAATACGGGAGTAAAAGGTGTTGTTCACGAAGTCAGCGTGTTAAGACAGAGAGTGAAGCTCGTAGTTACTGACGAAAAGGGAGAAAAAGAACTCGTAGATTATAAAGTGGATGATTTGATTTTCCGTCCTCGGAAGCGCAGAGAAAAAGTAAAAATGGATGATGAGCTTAAAAAATTAGAGGCGATGGAGAAGAAGGAAAGAAAGTCTAAGCTTTAATGAAACGAAGAGAAATAAGGGAAGAGAATTTAAATAATAAAAATTACTGTTATTTTTATTGTTTTATTCCTCATAATTTTTTATAATACTCAAATTTTGGTTTTGTTGATATAAGAAGTTTGAAAAATTAAGAAGAGTTCTTTGGTAGTATAATTGCTGGGTTCTTCACTTAATTGTAGTTGAAAATGAAGATTTAAAATAGGATACTTATATGGAGAATGTACAAATTAAAGAAAATGAGCGTATTGATGATCTCCAGATAAAGGATTACCGTATTATCCAGAAAACAGATGGTTTTTGCTTCGGGATTGATGCGGTACTGCTTTCTGATTATGCCAGAGTTAAAAAGAAAAGTAAAGGGATTGATTTGTGTAGCGGTACAGGAATTATTCCAATACTGATGGAGGGTAAATATCCGCTTGCTTATGTAGAGGGGTTAGAGTATCAGGAAGAGTTTGCCAAGATGGCAGAGCGTTCTGTGAAGATGAATGGTCAGGAAGAAAAAGTGCATATTGTACAGGGGGATGTTCGTAATATAAAGACAGACTATGAGAGGGAGAGTTTTGACTGGGTGACCTGTAACCCTCCGTATATGACAGGAGAACATGGTCTGACGAATCCAGATTATGCAAAGGCAATTGCAAGACATGAGATTACCTGTTCCCTTGAAGATGTAGTAAAGGCAGCAAAATGGCTGTTGAAAACAGGCGGCCATTTTTATATGGTGCACAGACCCTTTCGCTTAGCGGAGATTATTTATACATTAAAACAGCATAAATTAGAGCCGAAAAGAATGCGTCTCGTACATCCTTATGTAGATAAAGAGCCAAATATGGTTTTGATTGATGCTGCAAAAGGTGGTAAGCAGAGGATTACGGTAGAACCCCCATTAATTGTATACAATAAGGATGGTTCTTATACCGATGAGATTTATCAGATATATGGAGAAATGAAGAATTAAAATGGCAGGAACATTATATTTATGTGCGACACCGATTGGAAATCTCGAAGATATGACCTATCGGGCAGTACGAATTTTAAAAGAAGTGGATTTGATAGCGGCAGAAGATACGAGAAACAGTATCAAGCTTCTCAATCATTTTGAGATAAAGACGAAGATGACCAGCTATCATGAATATAACAAAGTTGATAAAGCAGTTTATCTTGTAAATAAGTTAAAAGAGGGATTAAATATTGCGGTAATTACGGATGCAGGAACACCGGGAATCTCAGATCCGGGAGAAGAACTTGTAAGACAGTGTTATGAAGCAGGAATTACAGTGACTTCTCTTCCTGGTGCCTGTGCCTGCATTACAGCGCTTACCATGTCAGGTCAGCCAACAAGAAGATTTGCATTTGAAGCATTTTTACCGTATGACAAGAAGGAAAGAGCGCAGATTTTGGAGAATCTTCGTAATGAGACAAGAACGATTATTATTTACGAAGCGCCGCATCATTTAAAGAAGACTTTGAAAGAGTGCAGGGAATATCTTGGTAACCGAAATATGACGGTATGTAAAGAACTGACGAAGCGATATGAGCAGAAGCGCAAGTCAACTCTCGATGAAATGATTGCTTATTATGAGGAGAACGAGCCAAGAGGGGAGTATGTTTTAATTTTTGAGGGAAAGAGTTTACAAGAACTGAAAGAAGAAAAACAACAGGAGTGGAATCAGCTTACTGTGCAGGAACATATGGAACATTATCTTGAAAAAGGGATGGATAAAAAGAGTGCGATGAAACAGGTAGCAAAAGACCGCGGAGTAAGTAAAAGGGATATTTATCAGGAACTGTTAAAAAAGTAATCCTTTTTTCTAAAAATTAAATAAATGAATTCTTAAGAATTCTATAGTTGAGAAATGTTATCAACTGTAGAATTGACAGGGAGTATAAAAACAGGTAATCTTTTAAATAAACTAACCGATGTTAGAATTGAGTAACATAAATTAGTTTTAAATGGAAACCTGTTTTTTTATTAAGTTTATTTGAGAGAGAGAAAGGGAGAGAAACAAATGAGAAAAATTAGTTCATTCATTATGGCATGTGCAATGTGCCTGTCAATGACAGTAGTGGGAACAGTTGCACCACAGGTAGCGGTACAGGCTGAGGAGACAGCAACGGTAGAATTAAAGGAAGCACCAAAAGCTCCTTCAACATATAAGACAGTTGCTGGATATGATTGTCAATTGAATTATGGCGATGATGCTGAAGAATGGCTTTCAGCAATTGATAAGGTTGAAGTAAATGGAATAGAGTATGAAAAAGCAACTTCTTCTTATAGTATATGGAACAATGCGAAATATTATGCTAAGGCAACGCTTGATTCCTCAGATAGTACGGATGTAAGATACCTATTAATTGGAGAGGGCAAATTTGAAAAAGATGAATCAGCAGTTAATAAAGTTGTTATTTCTGCAGATGGATATAAAGACTTAGTATTGGAAGTAAATAAAGATGGTAAAACAGTTGCCATCCACACAAAACACACAGGCGGAACAGCTACTTGTACGAAGAAAGCAGTCTGCGATTTCTGTGGAGAAGAATACGGAGAGTGCGCATCTCATAACTATGGAGATGAATATGAGTCTGACGGAACTTATCACTGGAAGAAATGTCAGAATGAAGGTTGTGATGCTACGACTGAAAAAGAAGCACATAAAGGTGGCGAAGCTACAACAACAAAGAGAGCAGTCTGTGAAGTATGTGGAGCAGAATATGGAGATTTAAAGCAAGAAGATCCTAAGCCAGCAGACAAAACAACAGAAGGTAAAAAAGATGATACAAAACCAGCAGAAAAACCAGATAGGAAAACTGTAAAAGCAAAAAAAGTTGTTGTTAACAAAAAGCGTATTGTGTTAAAGAAAGGCAAAAAAGTTAAACTTAAAGTAAAATTAAAACCAGCCAATGCGACAGAAAAAGTTACCTTTAAGTCTTCTAACAAGAAGGTTGCCAAAGTAACAAAGAACGGTGTTGTAAAGGCCGTTAAAAAAGGTAAATGCAAGATTACTGTTAAGACAGCAAGTGGAAAGAAAGCAGTTGTTAAAGTAACTGTAAAATAGGAGAAACCGGATATGAATAGGAAGGTTAGAAATTTATTAGCTAGTGTAGTTTTGGGAGTGTGTTTACTTGCATTATCCTTTATTCCTTCATTTGCGGCAAACTCTGCAAATTCTGCCAGTGTCGGCAATGTAGAAGCAATGAAAGAAAATGTAGTTTATGATTTTCAGAGTCTTTCTTTTGCGGATGCACCTGACTATGTCAAAGGAATAAAAAGTGTTTCTGTAAATAAAACAAAGTGGGAAGAAGCAAGTTCTCGTTTATCTTTAATGAGACGAGAAGCATACTACAGAAATACAGATGAAAATAAACTTTATTTTGATGGTTCTTCTGACGGAATGTTAAAGAGTGGAAATATTCTCACGATTGAGAGTGAAGGATATGAAACGCTGTACTTACGTGTGATAAAGGCAACAGCAGATACATTTACTGTTAAAAAGACAGATTCAGATGCAGAGACTCCTTCAGGACCTTCTGATGGAATTAATACGCTTCATGTAAGAATACGAGGAAGCTTTGAAAGTGCTTTAGAAGGACAGAAGAAATATGATGCAATCAGTGGAGCTTCTACTTCTGTTACGACAAATAAAAATAGTGATGTGATTGTTGAAGCAGCAGTTCTTCCTGATGGACAGGAGCCGAAGAACAGCGACTGGAAGCCGTTAAGTGAAGTAATCACAGTAAATAAGAACAGAACAAAGATAAATATTGATACAGAAGCCTGCGGAATGGAAGGTGTTTATTCTGTCCACGACAGTTCTCTTTCTTTATCAGGGGAACCGTTAAAAGCCGGCTCTTATCCAATTAGTGTAACAGTAACGGATGAGAGCGGTCGTACTGCGACAAGTAATGAGCTGAATTTTAAAGTTTATACTCGTACAGAAGTACTTGCAAAGCAGCTTAAACTTGAGAATTGTAAGCAGACAGCGGATGGAAAGTATATGTATGATATGGAGCCATGGGCAATCGCTTCTTTTGGTGGAGAGAACGAAACCGTTACGGTACCAAAGGATATTAAAGCATGGTACGGTTCTCATACAAGTGGAACTTATGGAGAACTTGGTTATGCTGTAGATGGTAGTCCAGTACAGACATTGATTGTTCCAGATGGCTGTAATCTTACTCTTGTAAATATGAAAGTTTTCAGCAGCGTAAATATTGTTGTAGAGAATGGCGGAAAGCTTGTTCTTCGTGATTCTTCTATTCATGGAAATATTGAAGTGAAAAGTGGCGGTAAGTTCTCATCAAACTATGATGATTATGGCAGTCAGTTTCTCACTGGTTCTTCAATTAATGGACAGTTGATTTTAAATGATGGAGCAATTTTAGAAAATTCATCTATTTATTCTAACACCAATTTTATATCAAATGGACATATCATAAGACAGAATACGAATCCTGTTATTGTTGTAAAAGGAAAGGTTACCGTAGATGGGCAGGTATTTGTAAAGGGAGATGAAGCAGCAACCGGACAGGATGAAACAACAGGAAAAAGTCTTTCCGGGCAGCCGGCGATCCGTATTGAGAATGGTTCCTTAGATATTAAAAAAGATTCCGTAGTAGCGGTATTTGGTGGAGGATATATCGCAACAACATCCGTTGGCGGCAGCGGAATTATTTTAGATAATGGAAGTATTTCCGGTGAGGGAACATTAATTGCATTTGGCGGTAACGGTACATATGATGATGGCGCAGATGCTATCAGCGGTAATGGTACTGTTTCTGTAAAAAATGTTTATGCACAAGGTGGCTGCAGCAGTATACCAAAAACAGGTTCTACTGCGGGAAAAGCAATCGCAGATGGGGTAACGCTTGCTAAGACATCCAATCGGACATTGCTAAACGGTAAGGAAATCAAGGATAACTATGGAACAATTTCTGAGTTGTACTGGTCAAGTATTACAAAAGTTCCAGATGTGAGCAAGTATGTGATAGAAGTAAATGGTTCTGATGAAGAGGATAATACGAAACCAGGCAGCTCTGAAGATAAGCCAAGCAATAAGCCGGATGATTCAGGGAATAATTCAAATACGAAGCCGGGAACATCTGAGGACAAACCAAACACGAAACCGGCAGCTTCAGAAAAGAAGCCAGCTTCAGATTCTACAGTTAAGAAAACAATAAAAACAAAGTCTTTAAAAGTGAAGAAGACAAAAGTTACTTTAAAGAAGGGAAAGAAATATAAAATACAAGCCAAGAAGATTCCAGCATCTTCTACTGCTAAGATTATGTATCGCTCTTCCAATAAGAGGATTGCCAAAGTAACAAAAAAAGGTGTTATTAAGGCCTTGAAAAAAGGTAAATGTAAAATTACTGTAAAGACCAGTGATGGAAAAAAGAAAGTAATTATAGTAAAAGTGAAATAATTGAAAGAATTCGGGAGATGCTATATTTCCCGAATTTTTTCTGTATAAAAAACTTCACAATAGGAAAAAATGTGGTAGAATTTATTTGTTTACAGACTTTTTTATAAGGGGTGTTTTGCGCCCATTTATAAGTATACCAAATGTGACATAATATAGATATGTACAGTAACCTGAGTAAAGTATGATTTTACAGGATTACTGTAGAAGTAAGGGAAAGAGGACAAACATAATGGAAGAATACTTGCGTACCTATTGTGAAATTGATTTAAAAGCAATTAGGGAGAATTATATAAATATCAAAAAGAAAACAGGAGATAATGCGATGACTATGGCTGTCATAAAGGCTGACGGTTATGGACATGGTGCAGTGGAAGTAGCACATTATTTAAATGATATTGCAGATTATTTTGGTGTTGCTACAATTGATGAGGGAGTAGAACTGAGAAAGGCTGGATTAAAACAGCCAATTTTGCTTCTTGGCTATAATTCCCCCTCTCTTTATTATAAGAATTTGGAGTATGGTGTAGATCAGACGATTTATTGCTATGATACGGCTAAGGCAATGTCTGAAGCTGCCGTAAAGGCAGAAAAGACGGCGAGAATTCACATCGCATTAGATACCGGAATGACAAGAATCGGTTTATCTCCAGATGAGAAAGGGCTTGCGATTGTAAAGCAGATTGCAGAGTTGCCCAATATAAAGATTGAGGGGTTATTTACCCATTTATCCTGTGCAGATATGACAGATAAGGCATACACAGAAAGTCAGATGGAGAGATATGATTATTTTGTTCAGTTACTTGATGAAGCGGGAATTGAAATTCCAGTAAAACATATCTGTAATAGTGCCGCTATCATGGAATATGAAGACCATCGTTATGATATGGCAAGGGCGGGTATTATTCTTTATGGAATGTATCCTTCTGATGAAGTGGATTTCTCTAATTTAGATCTGACACCGGCCATGAGCTGGTATTCTCATGTAGTAAATATTATGGAGCCAGAGATGGAACGAGGTGTAAGTTATGGAGCGACTTATATTGTTGAACATCCATGCCGTCTTGCTACAGTATCTGTTGGATATGCGGATGGATATGCAAGAAGTCTTTCTAACAAAGGCTGGGTATTGATTCACGGACAGAAGGCACCGATTGTCGGAAGAGTGTGCATGGATCAGATGATGGTAGATATTACAGATATTCCAGATGTGAAGCTTGAAGATACCGTTACCTTGATTGGAAAAGACGGGGATAATTATATCAGTGTTGAAGATATGGCGAACCTTGCCGGAAGCTTTAACTATGAATTTGTTTGTGATGTAGGAAAGAGAGTTCCTAGAGTGTATAAAAGATAGATAATGGACATTCATACAGGATACGACAGACAGCAAGATATTTATGCAGTATGCGGATTTTGCGATGTATCAGATTAAACATACCGTTAAGAATCAGTTTGGTTACTTTGATATGGAAGCATACCGTACAAGCCAGGAACAATATAATGAAGAAAAAGGTTGAGAGAGTTTGAGTGGTTTATGCTGAATATATTGTGGGTGATTATGATTGCCGGAGGAATCTTCTTTGCGGCATTTCATGGCACAATGGGGCAGATAACAGAAAGTTTTATTTCATCTTCAACAGAGGCGGTGAATTTATGTATTTTTATGCTTGGAGTTATCGGTGTCTGGAACGGCATGATGGAAATAGCGGTAAAGAGTGGTCTTATGAAAAAGATTGCAAAGACAATGTATCCCTTTATCCACTGGCTGTTTCCAGACATACCACCCCGCCATAAAGCTAATGAATACATAGCGGCTAATATGGCAGCTAATATTCTTGGGCTAGGCTGGGCGGCGACCCCAGCTGGGCTTAAGGCGATGCGAGAGCTGCAGAAGCTGGAGGAAGGCGGGGGCAGAGCTTCTGATATGATGTGTGCTTTTCTTGTTTTGAATATTTCATCGCTGCAGCTTGTTCCAATTAACATGATTGCCTATCGAAGCCAGTACGGTTCCGTGAATCCAGCCGCGGTTGTACTTCCAGCAATCTGTGCGACAATGATTTCTACTATGGCAGGAATTGTATTCATTAAAATAATGGAAATAACAAGATACAATGGAAAGAAATGTAATAGAAAAAATAAGAAGAAACGGAGATGGATACAGTGAAGTTTCTTCTTTATTTTTCGGATTTTATCGTGCCATTTACCATGTTCTATATTGTTGTATATGGCTTCTTTAATCGCAATGATGTATATGAAAGCTTTCTAAAGGGAGTAAAAGAGGGGTTTCAGATTGTTATTGAAATCGCGCCGACAATGATAGCACTACTCGTTTCGATAGGAATCTTTCGTGCATCAGGAGCATTAGATTCTTTCTCAGAACTGCTTGCTCCCGCAGGAAAGCTTTTGCACATTCCAGTAGAAGTTATTCCCGTATTTATTGTAAGAATATTTTCTTCATCGGCAGCGGTCAGCTTTGTCCTTGATATTTTTAAAGAATATGGTCCGGATTCAAGGCTTGGAATGATTGTCTCAATCATGATGAGTTGTACAGAGACGGTAATCTATACAATTACGATTTACTACATGAGTGTAAATATAAAAAAAACACGTTGGACTTTACCGGGAGCGATGTTTGCGACGATAGCAGGAGCGGTGGCGAGCGTGGCAATAACGGGATCGATTATGTGATTTAATCAATACAGTATTAAGCGTAATTACTAGAGGGTGTTTGAAAAATGCTTTCTGCAAGATGTGCGTCATCTTACATCTGATATAAAAGACCAGCTATAATTAAGATAAGTTTAAGAACTACTGGTTAATAGCTATTGTATACATAATAAAGAATATATGAGAAATAACAAGAAAATATAGAAGTTGGAAAAGTAATAAATGAGGAACACTTTATGAAACAGGAAAAAAATATTGATTATTTTCAGATAGAAGGAACCCCCGGCGGCAATCAGGAATGGTGCACAGACTTCTGGATGTATCTTGGCGGCTGTGGTGCATTAGCTGCCTGCGATTTATCTATTTGCCTGGCGAGAAATTATGGTCTGAAAAAATGTTATCCCGGCGATGCATTAAATCTTACTAGAAAAGAATATGTGGACTTCTCCATGAAAATGAAACCCTATATTCATCCAAGAGTCGGAGGAGTCACAAAACTTTCTATGTTTACAGATGGGTGTGGACAATATTTAAAGGATTGTGGATATCGGGCTGAATTTGAGACTCTAGATGGGGATAAACCATATGAAGAAGCTGAGAAATTTGTGAAAAATGCAATCGAGAGAAATCTTCCGGTAATTTATCTCATGCTTCGTCATCGGGATAAGGAATTTAAGGATCTGAATTGGCATTGGTTTTGTATAACAGGATATAAAACAGAAAAAGAAGAAGTCCAGCAGCGTCAAATAAAAAATTCTTGTATCCACACAGCTTCCATTCAGGCAAATGAAATAAATAAAAATAAAATTAAAGAAGGCGTCAACTTAGAAGAAAGAGTTTACTTAAATTATCATACATATGGAGAAGCTCTGTCTGTTGATTTTAAAAGACTTTGGAATACGGGTATGTATAAGAGAGGCGGAATGGTGGCATTGAAGAATATTAAATAGTAATTTGTTAAGGACAGGAATCGAAAGAAGGCATTATGTAATAACACGCTCTAGCAAGCAATAGATGCGGTTGAGCATTTATCGTGCAGTGATACGAAGCAGTTTTACATAATGCCTTCTTTCGGTTCCGTTTCCTTTAATAAAACTAAACGACTCTTACAGAAGATAATCAGGTAAGTCAACGCCGAATCCGTGATGAACAAAACCGATATGTTCGAGTGTAATGTGTTCAATAGAAATCTTGTTTAACGTCATATGTTGCATACTGCTTCCCTCCCAACTTAAATTCTGTTATTTTATTATAACAAAAGAAAATCAGTTTGAATAGAGGATAATGCGGTGACTTCGGCTATTTTTCGGGCATAAATAGAAATTTTTTTGACATGAGGTTAAGAAAAAGAAATACAATAAAAATAGATGAAAAGCAGGAATTGAGGGCAATTTTGATAATAAACTTCAATAGGATGTGAAATCGCCTAACAAAAAAGAAGTAAAACTAAATTTTTTTGTGAAGATTGTGAATTGAAAAAAAAGAAAAATATTATATAATAAGAAACGTTGAAAAGAAGAGTTGAGCCATTGCGGTGAGACCTTAAATATAAATCTTAATTTTCCCCTTTAACTGCTTTGCAGATTTTATATGGTGCGTATCGAGTCATATTGATGACGTCGATGCGTTTTTTTTATTTTAAATAGAATTGTAAATATTTTTTTATCATCAAAAGTTCCTCTGGAAACAGACAATACTTTCTATCTCCATCTTTTACTTTTTTGCAGCATTCCTTAAAATCAAGCCAGCATACTTCTTGAACTTCTTCTTTCTGTAAGATTAAATCTTCTATATTAACAGGTTCCTGATACAAATAAACATGACTGATTTCGTGATTTTTAAAAGGCTTGCCATAAAATGTTTCCTCGCAACATCCCTCATGGAGTCCCATAAAATGAAGCTGTTCCGGCTTTGCCTTAATTCCAAGTTCTTCTTCCAGTTCCCTTAATGCAGAAGAAAGATAATCCTGACCTGCTGGTAAATGTCCTGCAGAAGAAATATCATAGCATCCTGGAAATGCATCTTTATTTTCACTACGTTTCTGTAACAGCAAATCATAACTGCCTTTTTCATTTTTCCGCACAATCCATACATGAGAAGTTCCATGAATATCTCCATCGGCATGAACTAAGGAACGTTCTTTTACTTCACCTGTGGGATTCCCATTTTTATCTCTTATATCTAAAAATTCCATCGTTATATTCCTTCTCTCTTTGGGTGCGTCTCCTTTGCCTGCGGCAAATCAGAATTTATCAAGAAACTTTTTCCCAGATTTCCTCTCTGGAAAGTGAAAAATTCTCCGCAACAATCTTAGCAATCTCCATAAAATGATCATTCATCTGATCAATATTCGGATACTTATGGAAAAGATACATCAGCTTCTTAATCCACTCAATTCCCTTATAATCAAATGGGTCTTTCGATAAAATATCACTCATCTGATAAGGAAGAATCTGCATCCAGATACTCATACGAGCCAGAAGATGCATTGTAAAATAAATCTGGCGGGTAGAGCCGTATTCGGCGGTGTTGGTGTAATGCTCGCCGTAATACTGAATATTACTTACTGTTTCTTTATGTAAGATATCAACTTTACTATTGTTAATGTCGTATTTAACGCGAATACCGTAGCGGTGTTTCAGCCATGCGGCATAGCCCCGGCGTTCTGCGTGATACTCAGACCAGTGCTGGAACAATACTGTTTCCGGGTCATCAAATAACTGTCTGTAGGAAGTCAGGTGATTAAGTCGGGCATAGTCTCTATAATCACAAATGTGTGTCAGTTCATGGAAGACAAGACGATATACTTCACAAAGTGGGGAACGTCTTAAATATGGTTCCTTAAAAATCAGTGTAAACGGCTCGTTCATATGCTTTGGATATTTCATACAGGCAGCTACATGCTTCCAGTTTTTGCGGGCAGTTGCCTCATCAAGAGTCTGAGAGTCTTCTTTATTAAATCCATATTTTTTCTGACAGGTATACATATCGTCTGTCAGTACAATCTGAACGTTTAAATTCTTTATTTTAAAGAACTGAATATACGAGTTCATAATTCTGTTAATCGTCTTTTTCATAATATTGCCCCCATAGGCTCTAATAGAGCCGACTTCCCTTTTTATTAATAATCAGTATAGCACAAAAGAAATATAGCGTCAAAATGTATACAGAATTACTATTTAATTCATTAGACAAACTACAGACGAAGCCATTGCCCTCAATAAGGCATATTTGTGCTTTTAGTCGCGGCGTGTTGAATGTTCGCTTTATGCGCTCGCATCCAACACTTGCTCCGAGACCACAAATATGCCTTATTGAGGGCAATGGCTTCTGTGCTGTGGCTGGAGAAGGTGAATTAAACAGGAGGGGGGATTTGGGGACAGAAGCTGATGTCTTCTGCTTACTCGAGAATGACTGGGAATAGAGGGTATGATTTGGATTTTTTAATGACTATCACCGTAATATTTCAATAATGTCAGAGCAAGTAGTGGACTTCTGTTCTTCTAAAATATCTACCGTTTCAATTTAGATAAAAATATCCATCTACAATATTCTGAGAGTAAGCAGAAAACTTCTGCCCTCTCCCCCAAATCCTCACAACCACTATTTAATTCAAACAAAATCCAGCCAAAGACAGCCCGAGAAGAGAGAAGATATCCTATATTTATGGCCTCGGAGCAAGGTTTAGATGCGAGCGCATAAAGCGAGCATTTAAATCGCCGCGACTAAAGTCACAAATATAGGATATCTTCTCTCTTCTCGGGCGTCTGTTACTTAATAAATTAAATAGCAATTTTCCCTCTTGTTTCTGCTGGAGAAATGAACTATACTAGGAAACTGTGGGATATCGAGAATATTTCGTATATATTTAACGGACAGGTAATTTGACAGTTTGGAAATACGATTGATATTCAAAAAACTATATCTAATAGTTATTTCAATAGTTATTAAAATATGTACTCTCGGAGTATTTCCTGCACTTACTTTTGTGGCTGATTTTCCGACAGCCGCACCCAAATTTCCTCAACGTATGCATCGCGTACGCCTCAAAAATTTGGGAACAACTGACAAAAAATCTTCTCACCAAATCAAGCATAAAAAGATTCCGAGAGTACATAAATTTGAACAGGAGGAAAGAAAAATGAACAAACAGAAAAAAATCGGCCTGGCTGTACTTGTTGTTATTTTATTGTATGCGGCTATTTCTGTATTTTTTCAATATCATTATTTTATCGGAACAAAAGTGAATGGTTATTCCTGTGGTTTCCGAAGTGTTTCAAAGACAAAAGAAATGATAAAGGAAGATATCAAAGCCTATAAGATTACAATTAAGGAAAGAAATAAGAAAAAGGAAAGTATTTCATTTTCTCAGGTAAATCTTGCATTTAAGGATGATGGAAAGCTTGAGGAAATTAAAGCACAGCAGAAAGGCTATGCATGGATTACTGCATTATTCCAGTCTCAGGATTATAGAGATGCGATTACATTGACAATGGATGATACAGCATTTAATGATACATATAATAATCTGAATGCATTTAATAAAGATATGGTAGTTGCACCGGTTGATGCATATTCTACCTATGATAAAGCTACAAACAGCTATAGTATTGTGCCGGAAGTTTACGGAAATACGGTAAAGAAGAAAAAACTGAAACCACTTTTAAAAGAAGCAATCTTAAATATGGATAAATCCATTGATATAGAAAAAAATGACTGCTATAAAAATCCTGCTTATAAGAAGGATACAAAGGAAGTCGTAGAAGCAAATAAAACGATGAACAAATATGTTCAGGAAACAATTACATACGACTTTGATGATCGTACTGAAGAACTTAAGGGAAAGAAAATCAGCAAATGGCTGTATGAAACAGATAAACATGAGGTTAAAGTTCACAGTGAGATGGCCGCAAAATATATCAAAAAACTTGCTGATAAATACGATACTGTTGGAATAAAACGAAATTTTACGTCCATCTGCGGCAATGAGGTAAGTGTCAGTGGCGGTACTTACGGATGGAGAATTGATCAGAAAGCGGAAACAAAGAACCTTGTTAAAACAATTAAAAAGGGTAAATCTGTTAAGATAAAACCAGAATATGCTCACAGAGCAAAGAGCCGTAAAAAGTTTGATATCGGCAGTACTTATGTAGAAGTAAGCTTAGGTGAGCAGCATATGTGGTTCTACAAAAATGGAAAAACTTTAGTATCCACAGATGTTGTAACTGGTGATATCAGCAAGGGACATGGAACCCCAACAGGAGTTTATTATATCCTTTATAAAACAACAGATTATACTTTAACTGGCCAGGGCTATGCCTCCCATGTAGACTACTGGCTTCCATTTATTCAGATTGGTGTCGGAATCCATGATTCATCCTGGCGTGGAAGTTATGGTGGAGGAATCTTCACATACGATGGTTCTCACGGCTGTGTAAATACACCGAGAAGCGCAGTACAGAAAATTTATAACAATATTGAATCCACCTATCCAGTAGTAGTGCATTGGTAGGAAACTCAAAAGTTATCGCCCACAATAGGAACAACTTTCGCGTACAATCAACCTACATGGAAGTTCAATCCGCACCGCATTACTATGTTGGTTATGTATCCGGTCAAGGAGCAGGTTTACTGCGTGGTGAGCCATTTCTTTTTTGGGAATATCAATGGTGGTGAGCATAGGTTTTGTCTGCTCAGATTCCAGTATGTTATCGATGGAAATAACGGAAGGAATGTAGCCTTTTTTGCGGTGGTGCTGCAGACAGTCAAAAACGCCGAGAGCAGTGCTGTCATTTGCACAAAAAATGGCGGAGGGAAGTTCTTCTCGTTGTAAGATAAGTTCCATTGTTTTCATGCCCTCTTCTCTGGTTTGGCTGGTTGGATAAATATTAGAGTAGTCTAAAGGTAAATTATGCGAAATTAAAGATTGATAATAACCAATATATCTCGCCTCATAGGAGCAATCGCCTATGTAGGCGATTTTTTTATGCCCAAGAGAGATGAGATAGTTCATGGCAGTGACGGCGGCAGTTGTTCCGCTGCAGATTACTTCGTCATAATCAAAGTTTGTCGGGTTACGGTCAATTCCTACGATATTGTGATAATGATTTTGTAAAGTGGAAATCAGTTCAGCAGGACATTTTCCAAGAAGGATAATTCCATCAGCGTGGGTGTCTGTTACTGAAAAAGAGGATTTTTCTTTTAACATGGAAGTGACTTCCGGGAGGGTGAGAAACTTTCCGGGAACACATTGCTGACGTAGAAGTTCTTTTTTCAGAGATTCAAAAAGTTCGCTGAAAAATAAATCCTGAGAAAGTGAGGGAAAACGGGTCAGAAAAATATCGAAAGTGAGGGGAGTGGTTTTAATTTGAGGTGCTCCGGATTTTAATGTTTGTGCGGCAGTATTTGGTGTGTAGCTGATTTCCTGTGCAGCAGCCCAGATACGTGCCTCTAGTTCTGGATTTTTGCATTTATAATCTGGATGATTTAAGACTCTTGAAACGGTGGATACTGAAGTACCGGCTCGGTGGGCAATTTCTTTTAATGACATAAAAACCTCCTGATAACGTTATCAAAAATATTTTGAAAAATAAATTATAAAATCATGTATACATGAAAAAATTATAAAAAAAACAAGAAAAAAAGTCAATATTATGAGATAGAAAACGTTATCAAAAAATCGTGTTGTTGTTAAATGTATTTTCACATAAGATAAATACAACACATGTGAGAGGAAAAACAAGCTGATGTCAGACAGAAAAAATAACACAGAGATAAGTAAAAATCAGCACTTAACCAAAGATAGACGGAAAGGATATAAAAAATGCTGATAGATAATTAGAACAGGGAAAGGATGTTGATTCGATATGAAAAGAAGCATAAAGAGATGGAATCTAAAAAAGATTTTTGTGATAGCCGGAGTCGCAGCAATGGTAGCAGGGCTTGCAGGATGCGGCGGAACGAAAAAAGATGCTGATAAAACAACAGAAATTAATGTGGGATATTTTAATAATGTAACACATGCACAGGCTCTTTATATGAAAGCACAGGGAACTCTCGACAAAGCATTTGATGGAAAAGCAAAAGTGAAATGGACTTCTTTTAACGCAGGACCATCGGAGGTAGAGGCATTATTTTCAGGAGATATTGATATCGGATACATTGGACCAGTTCCGGCAATCAGTGCAAATGTTAAGTCAAAAGGAGATGTCAGTATTATATCAGGAGCGTCTCAGGCAGGAGCAGAACTGGTAAAGGCACCGGGTTCAGAGATTGAGTCAGCAAAAGATTTGGACGGAAAAACAGTAGCCATTCCGCAAATTGGAAATACACAGCATTTGTGCCTGTTAAAACTTCTTTCTGATAATGGGTTAAAGACAGTAGAGGAAGGCGGAACAGTCACTGTTACCGCTGTAGAAAATGCGGATATTCAGAATATGATGGATCAGGGAAATATAGATGCGGCGCTTGTACCAGAACCGTGGGGTTCTACACTTGTGAAAAATGGTGCGGAGATTGTGTTAGATTACAATGGAGTCTACATGGAAGGTAATTATCCGGTAGCGGTGGTTGTTGTAAGAAATGAGTTTTTAAAAGAGCATCCTGATTTAGTGAAAGAATTTTTAAAGCAGCATGAAGCGGCAACGGATGAAATTAATCAAAATGCAGATGAGGCGGCAAAAATTATTAATGACGAGATTAATGCGGCAACAGGTAAATCATTAAGTGAGGACATTTTACAGACGGCATTTCAGAAATTAACCATTTCAACAGAGGTAAATAAAGATGCAGTGGATGATTTTGCAGCAATTTCCCTTGAACAAAAATTCATTGACCAGAAACCTTCCGATGACTTTATTACGGAAGTAAAATAATTTTAATCATCCAGAAATTATAGTACCTATTGCGTATATCAGACATTTAAAAGGAGACAGAGCATGGCATTAATATTAGAAAATGTGGGAAAGACTTTTGAAAATACGGGTCAGGCCACTTTAAAAAATATAAATCTTGAAATACAGCCGGGAGAATTCCTTTGTGTAGTTGGTAAAAGCGGATGTGGTAAAAGTACACTGCTTAACCTGATTGCAGGATTAGAAGCTCCGACAGAAGGAAGAATTCTTTTAAACGGAAAAGAAGTAAAAGGCCCGGGTTCAGAACGGACAGTGATGTTTCAGGAACATGCTCTGTTTCCGTGGCTGAATGTTATCCAAAATATAAAGTTTGGAATGAAAATAAATGGAGTTCCGAAGGAAGAACAGGAAATACGGGCAGAAAAATATTTGAAGATGATGCAGTTAGAACAATATAAAGACTACGCAATACATCAGCTCTCTGGCGGAATGCGTCAGAGGGTGGCCCTGGCGAGAGCATTTACGATGGACTCAGATATCCTTTTGATGGATGAACCATTTTCTGCACTTGATAAACAGACATCCAATCATTTAAGAAAAGAATTACAGGACATTTGGATGCAGACACACAAGACAATATTTTTTATTACACATAGCGTTGAAGAGGCGGTATATCTTGGTGACAAAGTAGTGGTAATGTCAGGAGAAAATGGCGGCATCAGAAATATTGTGCCAATTAATCTGGAAAGACCAAGACATGTCTATGATGAAGAATTTATCGCATATCGCCATAAAATATTAGAAGAGATACAGGGAGGGGATTATTAATGAAAAAAATAAGAAAATCCAATATAGCAGGGGAAATACTGTTCCTTCTTGGAATCATCATTTTGTGGCAGATATTCTATGTGGCAGGTGTTGACGGACTTGGAATATGGAAAGCATATGCGATGCCATCCCCGGTCGGTGTGTGGAATTCCTTTGTGGAAATGATGAAGCAGGGAACATTACTTGCTGCAATTGGAAACAGTATTCTCCGAGGTGCGATCGGATACATTCTTTCACTTATAATCGGAGCAGTAATCGGAATATTAATCAACCATTTTTCTTTTTTACATAGGAACTTAAGACCACTGATTATGGGAATCCAGACATTACCAAGCATCTGCTGGGTACCATTTTCTATCTTGTGGTTTGGACTTACACAAACAGCAATCATCTTCGTAGTAATCATGGGATCGGCGTTCAGCATGGCAATCGCCGTAGACAATGCAATATTAAATGTACCTCCAATTTATAAAAAAGCAGCCCTCACAATGGGAGCAAATCAGAAGCAGATTTACTGGAAAGTCATATTTCCGGCAAGTCTCCCTGAATTAATATCGGGAATGAAACAGGGATGGTCATTTGCGTGGAGAGCGTTGATGAGCGGCGAAGTAATGACAACATCCATTGGGCTTGGACAGACATTGATGACAGGACGAAATCTGGCAGATATTAACCAGGTTATGTTAGTAATGGTTGTCATTGTGGTGGTGGGAATCCTCATTGATCAAGTGGTGTTCTATAACGTAGAAAAGAGGGTGCTGAAGAAGAGAGGCCTGTGATTTGAGTTAAACCAAATAGACAAGGCAGACGCCCGCTGGAAGAGAGAAGATACCCTATATTTATAAAATTTACAGAATCTAATTTGTGGGATTGTGAATAAACAGAAACCTCAAAGCCCCTATACTGCAAAAATGCGCCTTAGAGCGTGTTTGAAAAATCATTCCTACAACCTGCACGCCTCAATTTACGGGAGATTTTGCCTTCATTCAGTTGACGTAGCCCGCTACGCCGCCCTCATTCAGGCGAAATCTCCCGCAAATTGCGACGCACATCTTGCAGAAAGCATTTTTCAAACACGCTCTAGAGCAAGTTCAAGTTGCGGGCGAGCAGCTTGGACGCAGGGAAACGAAGCATTTTTGCAGTATAGGGGCTTTGAGGGTTCGTCTGTTTATTCATCCCCTACCTATATTTTATGTTATACTAAATACAGTTTACGAAAACAGAGGGGTTAGAAATGAACATATTACTAGTAGATGATGAGCGTTTAGCCGTAGAGGTTATGAACCGCATGATTGACAAGGAAAAATACGGTTTTTCTACAATTTACAAAGCCTTAAGCATGAAACAGGCACAGCAGATCTGCGAGGAGACGGATATTGATATTATTATCTGTGATATCGAGATGCCGCGTGGAAGTGGGTTGGATTTTGTGCAGTGGCTTTTGGATACAGGTAGAAATCCGATTGTTATTTTCCTTACCAGTCATGCGGTTTTTTCGTATGCACAGCAGGCAGTTTCCTTAGGGGTACAGGATTATCTGTTAAAGCCGGTGGAGCCGGAAGATATGAACCAGGCTTTGGAGAAGGCAATACGAAATGCAAAGAGTAGGAAGAAAAGTATTCTGAAGGAGGAGAAGATACGAAAATTAAATGAGGGAGTACAATCCGCCGAAAAGAATGTGGAGAAGGTGAAAACTTATATTGAAACGCATTTTAAGGAGGAGCTGACACGGGAATCGCTTGCTTCAGAGGTGTTTATGAATCCAGATTATCTGTCAAAATTATTTAAGAAAAATACGGGAAGTTCCCTGATGGATTATGTAACGAAGGTGCGGATAGAGCGGGCCAAAGAGCTGCTGGAAAGAACGGTTCTTACAATATCGGAAATTGCAATTGAGACGGGGTATTCTAACACAGCATATTTTACAAAGATGTTTAAGAAATATACAAATGGAGTTACGCCGAGAGAATATAGAAAGGGACTAGGCGGATGAAAAACAGGAAATTATTTTTTAAGCGATTTGTAATGGGAATTGTCATTTTTTTTATGGCTGTTTTTGAATTGCAAATGATTTGGGGAAGTGTTTACATTTCAAAGACAGTGACGAAGGAAAGAAGGAATTCTTATGCTTCGGCACTTGAAATTTATAGCAGTAATTTAGAACAGCAGTTAAAGCAGATTGATGATTTTTTATTGCAGTCTGTCATGATAGAAAATGATGCCAGAAGTATTTTGGAAAGTACGACGGAACTAAATCAGTATCTTGCGGAAGTCCGGATGAGGGATACTTTTGATGAAGAACTCAGCCAGTTGAAAATGCTGTCAGGAGTGATGTGGTACGGAAAGACGGCCAATGTGACAAAAAAGGTTATTCGGATGCGTCGTGGACAAAATAATGCATCGGTTATTTCAAAATGGATTGCGGCAAATACAGAGGGTCTTTTGAAAAAAGTAAAAGAAAATGCATATGTGGACTGGTTTGTATATGAGGTGGAAGGTTCACAGATTCTTGTGAGAATTTTAAATAACCGGGAAACGTACATGATAGGATGGCTGGACATTTCCCAGATATTTCAGGAGTTTGAAAAGACACTTTCTGATGTAAAAGAGGAAAAAATATTTTTAAAAGCAGGAAATGAGACGGCATTTCAGGATAAAATACAGTCGGATAAAATAGAGACAGAAAAAGGGTATCAGATTATAGAACCACAGAATTCGCATCAGGTTGCCCTCTGTCTTGCATTGAAGCAGAATGGATTTTATCAGAAAATGACAAATCTTTCGATTGTAGTTCCACTGGTTTTAATTGTATCAGGAATATTGATTATGCTGTTCTCTTTTGTGATGGCAAAATATTTTATCCGTCCTATGGATGATCTTCGAAATGCAATGATAAAGATGCAGGAGGGAGATTTGGAAGTCCGCCTGAATCAGCAAAATCTTTTTTATGAATTTCAGCTTCTAAACCGTAATTTTGACCGGATGGCAGAGAAAATAAAAGAATTAAAGATTGAGGTGTATGAGAATCAGTTAGAAAAGCAAAATGTGGAAATGCAATACCTGAAACATCAGATAAAACCACATTTTCTGACGAATTGTTTAAATACGATAAAGAACCTTTTATTCTTGGAAGAGTATGAGAAAGCGGAACAATTTACCCTGTTATTAGGAAAAAATATACGTTATGATTTATCTGAAAAAACGGAGGTAACTTTAGAAGAAGAAATAAATCATATAAAAAATTATATTGCGTTATCCGAGATTCGATATGGAAACCAGCTTAAGCTGCATCTTGATATACAGGAAACTCTATTCGAGTGCAAGATTCCAGCAATGTTAATACAGACATTTGTGGAGAATTCAGTAAAACATGAGATGAGTCCGGAAGAAGTTCTTCATATCTGGGTGAAAGTCTGGGAAGAGAAAGAAAGGCTTCATATAACCGTAGAGGATAGCGGACAGGGATTTGAGGAAGAAATTCTTGAAAAATTAAAAAACGGCGAGTCGGTCATGCATAATGGAATGGAACATTTCGGGATTTCTAATGTAAAGCGCAGACTAAATATTATATATGGAGATGCGGCAGAGATTCATTTTTCTAATGAGGAAAATAGAGCAAAGGAAAATAAGGCAAAAGTAACAATAGAACTACCAGCAAGTGAGGACTTAAATAGGGCAAAAGCAGAAATAAAATTGCCAGCGAATAAGGGATTAAATAAAACGAACGCAGAAATAGACCTCTCAGCGAATAAAGGATTAAATAAAATAGAATTTTTTGCAGAACAGGCAGAATGGAATAATATCGATAAAAATGAATGTGATGACACAAGTAGACAATTAGCCATAAAAGGAGAGGAGGCAGATGAAAGTGAATCAGAAAAATAAAACCAGAATTGGAATCAGCCTTTTATGTGCAATTATTCTTTTAACTGGCTGCCATATTACGCCCAATAAAAAACAGGACGGGGAGAAAAAGAAGTATCCAAAGCTTGTTGTCGTATATTCCGATGCATATGGAGAAGATAGCAGCTTTTCTCAGGTACAGGAAGAAATCAATAAAATTACGAGAAAAAAACTGGGAGTGGAAGTAGAATTCCACCTTATTTCAGACAGTAATTACAGCGATGCGGTGGAGCTGATGCTGACAAGTGGGGAACAGGTTGACATTCTCTGGGGGTCAAATTCTCTTTTTGTAAAGGCGTATGTAAACAGGCAGCTCTGTGATCTGGAACCGCTTTTAAAGGAAAATGGAAAAGACATTATCGATGCGGTCGGCTGGAAATATATTAATTGCTGCCGGATTGGTGGTACTCTTTACGGGCTTCCTAATAACAGAGACTTTGCCGCTGGCTGGGATTCTTATGCTTTGCGGAAAGACATTTTGAATAAATATAATATCAAGGCCAGTGATATTAAAAATATCAAAGACCTAGAGAAAGTTTTTGATCTGGTTCTGGAAAAAGAAAATGGAGTCGTGCCGCTTGCCTGTACCGGTTCTCTCTTTGGTAATTTTTCTCTTGCAGATGGCATCAACAGCCTGGTTTCAGGCGGGCATGAAAACTATGGGCAGGAAGATGAAGTTGTTGATATATTTGAGACAGAAGAATATAAAAACAGATTAAAACAAGTGCGTAAATGGTATTTGAAAGGTTACATGGGCGATAATATTTTAGAAAATACAAGCACGATTACAGAAATGATAAGGAACGGGGAGGCATTTGCAGAAACTGTAAAAAATAAGCCGGGAATGAAGATGCAGGAAAGTCTGAAATGTGAGCGTGAAATGGAAATCGTACAGTTTGGCCAGCCTGCAATCAGTTATAACAGTATGGCGGCTTTTCCGTGGATGATAACGAAAAATAGTATCTCTCCAGAGTTATCTATGAAACTGCTCAATTTATTTTACAGTGATGAAGATATTATGAATCTGCTGGCATATGGAATCGAAGGCATTGACTATGTGGAGACAGAAGATGGACATATTCGTGCACCCGAAGGCAAAAAGGGCAATCCATATTATGGAGGTTCATGGCGTCTGCCAAATCAGTTTATAACAAAAGTATGGGAGGGCAATCCGCTTAATGTTTGGGATCAGGTAAAACAATATAATGAAGATGCATTACATTCCTGCGAGATTGGATTTAACTTTAATGTATTTCCTGTCGCACAAAAATATTTGAAATTACAGGAAATTTATGATTCCTATGAACCAATCCTTGAAAGCGGCCTTGTAAATCCGGAAAATGGATTGAAGCAGATGCTCGAAGAACTCAAGCAAAATGGACTAGACGAAGTAATCGCGGAAAAACGCAGACAGTTTGAATCGTGGAAAAAACAGCAAGAATAAATGGGGATTATGTCGGAATAGTATAAAAACGAGCCGGTTTTGTTATATTTTTGTGCGGAGTACATTGATATGATAAAAGTACAATTTTCATATAAGAAGGAGGAGGACGTATGAAAAAATTATTAAGATCGGTGTTCGTTTTTGTACTGGCATTTTCACTTGTTTTGGGTACAGGGGCATTTACTAATGTAGGAACAATTAATGTAAATGCAGCGACAGCACAGGTAAAAATTACACCGAACAGCAAAACTATTTATGTTGGAAAGACCACAAAGCTTAAGGTGAAAAAGAAAGCGAAAAAAGCAAAGCTGACCTGGAAGAGTTCCAATAAGAGAGTTGCAACAGTAAATAAAAAGGGTGTAGTTACTGGACGTGCAGCCGGAAAAGCAACCATTCAGCTTAAAATGAAAGTTGGAAAGAAAGTTTATAGAGGAAAGAGCAAAATTACAGTAAAACCAATCCTTGTAAAAAGCATTTCCACAAGTGCAGCAGAAAAATCTATGAAGCCGGGAGAAAAGTATTCTCTCAGAGTTTCTGTTTCTCCATCAGATGCAACAAATAAGTCTCTGAAATATTCTTCTTCTAATACAGCAGTAGCAAGTGTAGACGGGGCAGGAATCGTGACAGCGAAAAAAGGTGGAAAAGCTACTATTTATGTAGAGACAAAAGATGGAAGCAACAAAAAGATTCAGGTAAAAGTAAGCGTATCTTATTCCAGCGCAAATACAGGAAAAGTTCGTACCGTTGTAACAACAGACGGTGAAGTTGATGATATGGATTCCTTTATGCGTCTTATGTTGTATTCTAACGAAATGGACATTGCAGGCCTCATCCTTTCAAGCTCCACTTATCATTATGCAGGTGGAACAATGAAAGACGGCACTGTTGTAAAACCTTATCGTTGGACAGGAACAAAATGGGCTTCTGAAGTTCTTGATAATTATGCAAAGGTATATCCAAATCTTCGTGCAAATGCAAAAGGATATCCAGAACCAGATTACCTTAAGAGCATTTTAAAAATCGGAAATATCAAAAATGTAGGTGACATGGAAGAATCCACAGATGGTTCTAACTTCTTAAAAGATATTCTTTTAGATAATGACAACCGTACATTATACATCCAGACATGGGGTGGAACAAACACAACGGCAAGAGCTTTATACGATATTGAACAGCAGTATAAAGACAAAGCAAACTGGAAGGAAATCTACAACAAAGTTTGTGACAAAGCAGTAATTTACATCATTCTTAACCAGGATGATACATTCAGCAAATATATTGCAAAGAACTGGCCAGACATTAAGATTATCCAGGATGGCGGGAACTTCTGGCGTTTTGCATATATGTGGAAGAGAGTAGATGCAAGCTTAACAACAAGATTACAGGGTAAATGGTATTATAACAATATCGCTAAAGGGCACGGTGCTTTACTTTCCGGTTACCATCTGATGGGTGACGGAACAATCTTAGATGGCGAGCTTGATAACGAACAGAGAGGTTCTGAGGAATATCTTATTAACAATCCAAACTACAATCGTTACGACTTTATCTCCGAGGGAGATTCCCCATCATTTTTCTATCTGTTAGACACAGGCTTAAGAAGTATGGAAGACCCTACATACGGCGGCTGGGGCGGACGTTTCGGCGTAGACACAGATGGTAACTACAGAAATATCGTATCCGATAAATTTAATGGAAAAGATGACACAACCTATACTTTAACAAGATGGTTTGATGATATCCAGGACGACTTCGCAGCAAGAGCTGACTGGTGTATTTCCAGCGATTACAGCAAGTCTAACCATAGACCAACGGTCAAAGTAAGAGAAGGTATCGACTTAACAGCAAAACCAGGTGAGAGAATCAAACTTCATGCAGACGCAACAGACCCTGATGGAGATAGATTAGATTATAACTGGTGGCAGTATTATGAAGCAGATACTTACAGCGGCTCCGAAGACGGAGAAATCTCAATGGTTGGAAAAGAATCTGACACAATGAGCTTCGTAGTTCCTGAAGATGCACAGGATGGAGATACAATCCATATGGTAATCACAGTAAAAGATGACGGTGCACATAACATGACTCATTATCAGCGTGTAATCGTTAAAGTACAGGGAAGACAGGAAATCAACAAACTTTTCCTTGAATTACCAGAAGAAAAAGATGCAAATGCAATCGAAACTGGTTCATATTCTGGATGGTCCAACCCATACGCATTCACGATTACTGCAAAAGCATCCAATAAAGATGGACAGGCCATTGCAAATAAAACAATGACATGGGAAAGCAGCGATGAAGCTGTTGGAACTATTAGCAGCAAGGGTGTATTTACACCGAAGAAAGCTGGAAAGACAACGATTACGGCAACTGCCAATGATGGAAGTGGGAAGACTGCAACCATAGAATTGACGGTAGTTGAGAAATAGTAATTTGCCGTAGGCAAAACAGACGCCCGCTGGAAGATAAAAATAAAGCATATTTGTGACTTTAGTCGTTGCAGGTTGAATATTCGCGTAAAAGCGCTCACATCCAACCTTTGCTCCGAGGCCACAAATATGCTTTATTTATCTTTCAGTGGGCTGTGCTTTGGCTGGGGAGCGTCTATCTGGCCACAAAATTGCAATTTTATCCTCTTACAGCAAGAAGACTCCGACCTCTAAGGTGGGGGATCAATTGCGTCTGCTACCTACTTGATAGAGCATCCTGATTATAGTATAGTATCTTTAGTCGGATAATAAAAAATTGAGATACAATAAATTGAGATAATAACGCACATTTAGTATTCTTACTATACTATCATCTTGCGCTTGTGTTCAAGTATCACAGGTGGGGGAGGATGTCACGTTATACTAAAGATTAAACGAGTTATTTTGGATAAAAGATGGAAATTATATAGGAGATTATATAAATGAAAAAGTTAGTAATCGCAGAAAAACCCTCCGTTGGCCGTGACATCGCCCGCGTGCTCGGTTGTAAACAGCAGGGGAAGAAATATATTGAAGGAAATGAATACATTGTCACCTGGGGATTGGGACATCTGGTAACACTGGCGGACCCGGAAGGGTATGATAAGAAGTTGAAGACATGGAGAATGGAAGATCTTCCGATGATGCCGGAGCGTTTTAAGTTAGTAGTGATTCCTCAGACAAGAGGGCAGTTTCAGGCAGTGAAGTCCCTGATTGAACGAAAGGATGTTGCAGAGATTATCATTGCGACAGATGCCGGTCGTGAGGGAGAATTGGTTGCGAGATGGATTCTGGCGAAGGCAGGGAACAAGAAACCGTTGAAGAGGTTATGGATTTCTTCTGTGACGGATAAGGCAATCCGTGACGGTTTTGCTCATCTTAAGAATGCGAAGGAGTATGAGAATCTTTACCATGCGGCAACGGCGAGAGCGGAGTCGGACTGGCTGGTAGGTATTAATGCGACAAGAGCATTAACCTGCAAATATAATGCACAGCTTTCCTGTGGGCGAGTACAGACTCCGACTCTTGCGATGATTGCTGCAAGAGAAGAGGAAATCAGGCATTTTAGACCAAAACCTTATTATGGATTGCAGCTTACTGGCAAGGGCATTACTTTTACATGGAAAGATAAGAAGTCAGGAAGTTCAGCAACATTTTCTAAGGAGAAAAATGAGGAGATTTATAAGAATCTTTCTGGAAAAACAGCGGTTGTTGCTGAGGTGAAAAAGACGAAGAAGACTTCTCAGGCAGAGGGTCTTTATGATCTTACAGATCTTTCAAGAGATGCGAATCAGCGATTTGGTTTTTCAGCAAAGCAGACTTTAAATATTATGCAGAGTCTTTATGAGCATCATAAGGTGCTGACTTATCCAAGAACGGACTCCCGCTATCTGACAACAGACGTGGCAGAGACATTAAGAGAGCGTGTGGAGGCGATTGCGGTCGGTCCGTACAGAAGCTTCACAAATACAGTGTTAAAAGGAAAAATCACACCGAAAAAGTCTTTTGTAAATAACCAGAAAGTTTCCGATCATCATGCGATTATCCCGACAGAGCAGCCAGTGATTCTAGCACAGCTTTCTGTGGATGAGAGAAAGATTTTTGATTTGGTTGTACGAAGATTTCTTGCCGTTTTATATCCGCCATATGAATACGAGCAGACCAAAATCACACTGGAATGTGAGGGCGAGACATTTTTTGCAGAGGGAAATGTACCTTTAAACAGAGGATACAAGGAAGTAACAGCACCGGATGGCGATGAGAGTGGCAAAGTATTTCCTGCTTTAAAAGAGGGTGAAGTAATCAGAGATTTTTCACTGAAAAAGACGGAAGGAAAGACAAAACCACCGGCAAGATTTACCGAGGGAACTTTGTTAAAGGCGATGGAGAATCCAGTCAAATATATGCAGCAAAAAGATGCAAAAGCAGCGAAAACATTGCAGGAAACAGGTGGACTCGGAACTGTTGCAACAAGAGCAGACATTATTGACAAGCTTTTTGGCAGTTATCTTATTGAAAAAAAGGAAAATGAAATCTTTATTACAAGTAAGGCAAAACAGCTTTTAGCCCTTGTGCCAGAAGATTTGAAGAAACCAGAACTTACCGCAGAGTGGGAGTCAAGGTTATCTGCGATTGCAAAAGGCAAGGCAAGTGACCGTAAGTTTATGCGTGAGATTGCAACATATACAAAAGAACTGATGAAGCAGATTCAGAATGGAACAGGAACATTCCGTCATGATAATCTGACAAATAAAATCTGTCCAGAGTGCGGAAAGCGACTTCTTTTAGTAAACGGAAAACAGGGAAAACTTTATGTTTGCCAGGATAGAGAGTGCGGCTACAAAGAGCGTATTTCCAGACTGACCAATGCCCGCTGTCCAGTTTGTCATAAAAAGATGGAGCTAGTCGGGGCGAAAGATAGGCAGAAGTTTGTCTGTTCCTGCGGGCATAAAGAATCCATGCAGGCATTTGAAAACCGCCGTAAGAAAGAGGGAGCGGGTGTTTCAAAGAAAGATGTGGCAAATTATATGAAGAAGATGAAAAAAGAGGAGAAACAGCCGTTGAATAACGCTTTGGCAGATGCACTGGCGAATTTAAAATTGTAGGAGATTTTATTTATGAATATAAAAAGAATTGTATTTGCTTCTTTATTTTGTATAGCGGTGTTGCTCTGTGCCGGGAAAAAGGCAGAGGCGGCATTCCCTTACGACATGGAGCAGAAACCGGTGACAGCTACATCTATACAGGATGGAAAAGTTGCAGTTTATAGTGATGAGAATTTAAAGAATAAAAAAGAAGAAGTAGCAGGAAATAATCTTACGATAGAAGCATATAAAGTAAGTAAAAATGGTATTTACGGCAATTACAAAAGTGGAAAAAGATCTGGTACAGGATGGTTTTCTCTTAATACTTTTGTCGTAAATCCAAAGTATAAAAATGTATATGCGACAGTCAGAGATCACATGTACATTTATACAAGTAGAAGTTATTCTAAAGTACAGACAACGATAAAAAAATATAGTGGTGTAATTGTTATCAGCAAAGTAGACGGAGACAGACAGGTTATCTGTGATAAAAAGGATCATTATGAGATTGGCTGGATGACAGCAAGTGCATTTTCTAACACACTTTTGTATGATGGGCGTGAAAAACAGACATTAGCAGATGGCATTTACAAATTTAGATGTGGCTATCAGGATGATGAAAACGGGGGAAGTAAAAATCAGTCCGCGATGGAAGCTTATCCAGAGTATACATTTAAAATAATGCATACGACACAGAATCAGTATTATATTCAAAATGTTGAAACTGAAAAATATCTTGCCGTAACCTTTAAGTCGGCGAGTAAAAAGGCGGAAAAAGGAAGTGTCGGAAAGTATGTTGTTTGCTGGACGAAGCAGCCGGACAAGACTTATGGGCTGTTCCAGTTACAGCGGTTAAATGGAGCATTTTCCATTCAAAATGTGAAAAGTAAGTATTTTCTGGGACAGATTACAGATACAAAAGAAAATAGCGAAGATTCTCAAGAGAGTGACTCAGCGAAAAACAGTGAAGAACTGAAAGTGGCGAATAGCGGTGAAGAAAATCAGGCAGATACTTCATCGAAAAATGCAAAACAGCAGAGCAATACTGAATTAGCATTTACTTTAGAAAAATCCAGAAGCACACAGCCAACTCACTGGCGAATTCACGCAGCACAGAAAATGAGTAACACAAAGAAACCATTTATATTTACTCAGTACGATCCAGAATGGTGTGCGACTCCGTATGGTGGCGGAGGCTGTATGGGAACGGCAGGCTGTGGAATTCTTGCGACAGTGAATGCAGTTTATGCGTTAAACGGACAGTATATGGACGTGATGGAACTTGCCAATTATGCGGTAGAAAAGAATTATCGTATTGTGGGAAGCGGAACGGATGATGGAATCTTTAAGGCAGCAGCGAAGAAATACGGACAAAAATATGGTTTTGCATGGGATGGGGCAAGTGGAAGTATTGACGTGCTGAAGAAGAAATTAAAGGCAGGCGATACCGCCATTGTCCATGTGCAGGGACATTATGTTTCCATTTCCGATTATAATAAAAAGACGAAGAAATACCTTTTATTAGATTCTAATTATCTGCCAAAACGTGCGACGTCGGCATTTGGAGACTGGATTGGAGTGAACCGGCTGTTGTCCGGGGCGTTGGAATCTCAGTATTTTTATTTCTTTAAATCAAGTGAATTATAGTCATGATTGAATAAAAATGATGCTATTAAAAATATCAGAAGAATAACTGTGAATGCAAAGTAAAATAAGGAAATAACAATGAAAAATAAAGAAGATTTAAAAAAAGAACTCATCAAAATTGACCATAAAAGTTATGGAATGTATAAGACGCTCGGAGGCAGTTATAGCTTCGGCAATTACATTTTGTATATCGACCATGTACAGGGAGACCCATTCGCTTCTCCATCCCGACTTCATTTTGAAGTAAAGAGGGACAGGCATGGGTTTCCAGAAGAATATTACCAGGAAAAGCATCGCCGCTTAGCCTTAGAAGATCAGGTGTTGCGGAGATTTTTATATGAGTTAAGACAGATTGATAAGGGCTTTATGGGTTCTGGTAAAAGTGGAAGAATCACGATCTGTCCAGCGAACCAGACAGTGCAAGAAAGGATTGCAGTTGTATTTTCTAAAGAGAAAATGGAACTTCGTTTTGAGATGGGATTTCCAGCAAGAGGAAGAACGATTCTGGCAAAAGAGATGCAGAAGTTAGTATTTGATATTTTGCCACAGTTAGCAGAAAATACGCTTTTCTATCGAAACTGGGATACAAAAAATAAAAAATATCTGGAACAGGCGATTTTCCTTGCAGATGACCAGAAAGTCCTTCGGGAAGAATTAAAAAAGAGAAATCTTACAGCATTTGTTGCGGACGGAGCTGTTTTGCCAAGAGAGAGCGGAGTTTCCGACCGGCCAATGCGTGGAGCAGTTCCATTTGCTTCGCCGGAATCTATGAGAATAGAGGTGGAACTGCCACATAAGGGAAAGGTCACTGGAATGGGTATTCCAGAAGGAATCACGGTTATTGTCGGTGGTGGATATCACGGAAAATCTACTTTGTTAAAGGCGTTGGAACAGGGTGTATACAATCATATTTGCGGGGATGGCAGAGAGTATGTCGTGGCAGATAATAGCGGAATGAAAATTCGTGCCGAGGACGGAAGAAATGTGCTGCACACAGACATATCTATGTTTATCAATCACCTTCCAGCAGGTCAGGACACTACAGATTTTTCCTCAGAAAATGCCAGTGGAAGTACTTCTCAGGCGGCGAATCTTATCGAGGCAGTTGAGGCGGGAGCAGGTCTTTTATTGCTGGATGAGGATACGTCTGCGACAAACTTTATGATTCGTGATAAGGTGATGGCACGATTAGTATCTGACGAAAAAGAGCCAATTACAACATTGCTTCGTCATATAAGAGGAATTTATAGAACACTGGGAATTTCTTTCGTTATTGTAGTAGGAAGTTCTGGAGATTATTTATCTGTGGCAGATTTCGTCTTACAGATGGATCATTATAAAGTAAAAGACGTTACAAAAGAAGCGAAATCTATTTGCGAGGAATGTGGAATTGCAGGGCAGTACCCAGAAAATGAAATCACAGTCCCGGCATTTTCCCGCAAATTAAAACCGGTAAAGCCGGGCAGACGGAAAATAAAATCAATGGGAACAGATACCGTTCTGATTGACAGAGAGGCAATAGATGTCCGCTATTTAGAGCAGCTTTCAGAAAATGGGCAGACAACAGCACTTGCACATATGATGAGCTGGATTCTTGATAATGTAAAAGCCGAAGAAGATATTCAGCATATAATAGAAAGAATGTATACAATCATAGAAAAACGAGGAATGGAAGCAATTATACCAGCCAGTTGTTCAGGAGGTCATCCTGTTTTACCAAGAAAGCAGGAGTTATATGCGTGTCTTAGCCGTTATAGAAGTGCCAAAATTGTTCGGTAGATTTATCCTTCATTCAGTTCGCTACGCCGCCCTCATTCAGGCGGAATCTCCCACAAATTGCGACGTACATCTTGCAGAAAGTATTTTTCAGACACGCTCTAAGGTGGGAGATGATGTCACAAAAATGATTTTCTAAAACTATAGAATAATTTGGCAGTCTGTAGAAATAGTTTTTCAGAATAAAAAACAACTTGATAGTCTGTAAAATGGTATTTCAAAAAAATAATTTGCCCAGAGTCATAAAATAGACAGAAAAAAGAAATATATGTAGATTTTGTGAAAAGAATGGTAAGATTGTATGATTAATGGTACAGTAATAAAATAGGTGTGGCAATTCGAAAACGCAGAATGAAATAATAAAGAGGAGATTTTTATGATAAAGAAAAAGATATTTATCGCAACAGCAGTATTTGCATCCATCTGTATGTTAGGCGGATGTGCAACATCAAAGTCCAGTAAGAAGGCAGCAGAGGCAACTACAGAAGCCGCGCAGCAGGCAAAGGCTACACCAGTGAAGCTTAATGCATCAGAATATGTGAAGCTTGGACAGTATAAGGGACTCACAATTAAGGGAGCATCCACAAAAGTAACCGATCAGGATGTAGAAGATCAGGTGAATGAACTAGCCCAGGATAATGCATCCTATGAAGAGATTAAGGATAGAAAGACCGTACAGAAAGACGATTATCTTAATGTAGATTATACAACAACAATTAACGGCAAAGAGAATAGCGATTATTCAGACAGCAATCTCGATATGCATCTTGGAGATGGCAACTTAAATGTTGATGAGAATGTCGATGTTGATGAGAAACTTATTGGAGCAAAAGTTGGTGATACAGTAACAATAGAATTTACTTTCCCAGAAGATTATGACGATTCCTCTATAGCAGGTAAAAAATGTGAACTTGCAGTTTCTATTAACATGATTGAAAAGGAAGTAATACCAGAAGTGAATGATGCCCTTGTCAAGGAAAATACAGACTGTAAGACAGTAAAAGAATATAAAAAGCAGGTAAGAGACAGCCTTGTAAGCGATAAGAAATCAGAGGCAGAGCAGACAAACCAGGAGACACTCTGGAATAAGATTATGGATAATGCTACACAGCTTAAAGATTTCTCTGAAGCAGATATCAAAAAGGAAGTCTCAAACATTAAAATTGAGAATAAAGAGATGGCAGGATACTTTGGCATGAGCGTAAGTGATTTCATTGAACAGTACTACGAAATGTCCCTCGAAGACTACGCCAAAGAAAATCTCAAAAAACAGTGTGTGCAGGACTTACTCTTAAAAGAGAATAGCATTGAAATAACAGATGCCGACGTAGATGAAGAAATCCAGTACTACATCGATGAACTTGGATATAAAGACAAAAAAGAAGTCCTTTCCGCCATCTCTGAAGATGAAATTCATTCTGAATTACAGTACACTAAGTTGATGGACGCATTAATGAAGGAAACTACGATAAAATAACTAACAGACGTAAATCAACAGACATAGATTAACAGACGATCCCGAAGAGAAAGGCCACAAATCCCCCTCTAATATAGCAAAGTATTTTTGAATTTAGCAACAAACAGAAACCCGAAAGCGCAGAATATTACATCTGGAATATTCTGCGCTTTCGGGTTTCGTCTGTCCATAACAACAAAAAAATATACGCAACATTACCAAAAATTACGGTGGGTAAAAATGAAAATATATGCTAAAATAACAAGGTGTTGTTGTTTGAAGTGAAAATATTTGCATTATAGCGTATTTGAAAAGCATTTATAAAGTGTGATGTACATTTTTTAGTAAGTATTTTTCAAACACGCTCTAGAAAGGTCGATATAATGGCAAAAAAGAAGATTTACTTTGGTACAAATACCAAAATGTATAAGACAATCAAAGATACTGTGGAATTTGTTTCTCAGTTGCAGGAGCTGACAAAGGATATCAGCAGAGAAGACATGCAGCTCTTTGTTATCCCTTCTTATACAACGCTGAGAGATGCGAATGAAGCAAAAGATGAAGACCTTTTGATGGTTGGAGCGCAGAACATGGGCTGGGAGGAACAGGGACAGTTCACAGGAGAGATTTCTCCACTGATGCTTCAGGAAGTAGGAACGGATATCGTAATGATTGGACATTCTGAGAGACGTCATGTTCTCGGAGAGACCGATGAAGAAGAGAATAAAAAGGTGTTATGTGCCTTAAATCATAATTTTACAACGCTTTTATGTGTGGGTGAAACCGGAGAGCAGAAGGATTACGGAATTTCAGAGGAGGTTATCCGTATTCAGTTAAAGAAGGGGCTTTACGGTGTAACGGAGAAACAGACAGAAAAGCTTTGGATTGCTTATGAACCGGTATGGGCGATTGGGGTGAATGGAAAGCCTGCAACGAAGGAATATGCAGAGCAGATCCATATCGTCATCCGCGAAACATTAGTTGAACTCTTTGGAGAAGAGGCAGGGAATGAGATTCCGGTTTTATATGGAGGAAGTGTAAATCCGGAGAATGCAGTAGGTCTGAGTAAGATGGAACACATTGATGGCTTATTTATCGGACGTTCTGCATGGCAGGCAGATAATTTTAACAAGATTATCAGAGATGTTCTTAAATAAATTGTGAATTTTTTAAAAACATATTGAAATTTAATGGATAATGAACTAGAATAGTTGTAGGTATTGCAACATGATGATGGCTTTTTATGTTGCAATTATACTTTTGTTATAAAGGCTGATTATAACAGAAGACCAGAGATGAGGAGAAATACATGGCAAAGTTTGGAGTAGTACTCGTATCACATAGCGAATACATCGCAAAGGGCTTAAAGGAACTTGTGGATGAGATGAACGATGGTTCCGTGCAGGTAGTTGCTGCAGGTGGCGCAGACGGAGGAAGAATCGGAACAAGTGCAATCAAGATTCAGGGAGCTATTGAATCTGTAGAAGATTGTGATCATATCTTAATCTATGCTGATTTAGGAAGTTCTATTTTAAGCGCAGAGACAGCGATTGATTTAATTGATGAAGATTTAGCTGAGAAGGTTCAGTTAGTAGACGCACCGATTGTTGAAGGTGCTTTAGCTGGTGTTGTTCAGGGAACAATCAGCGATGATGTAGCGGATGTTATCAAAGCATCAGAAGATGCACGCAATGTACATAAAAACTAATTAAGTTTTGGGAGGTAGACTTACAATGGCAAAGATTAAAAGACTTTTCAATGACCCATATGATATCGTAGAAGAAATGGTAGAAGGTTATGTAGGCGCACATAAACAATATGTTAAGATGTGTGATTTAGATGAGGCACAGGGACGTGTTGTTTTAGCGAATGACGCTGGAACAAAGGATAAAGTTGGTGTTATCATCGGTGGAGGTTCAGGACATGAGCCATTATTCATCGGTTATGTGGGAGAAGATTTCGCAGATGCTGTTGTAATCGGTAACATTAACACATCCCCATCTCCAGACCCATGCTACGCAGCAGCAAAAGCATGTGATAACGGAAAAGGATGTATTTACTTATATGGTAATTATGCCGGAGACGTTATGAACTTCGATATGGGAGCTGAGAAGGCTGATGAGGAAGACGATATCAGAGTAGAGACAGTTCTCGTAACAGACGATGTTGTTTCTTCTGAGAATATTCCTGACAGAAGAGGTATCGCTGGTGACTTCTTCGTATTTAAAGTAGCAGGTGCTAAGGCAGCAACTGGTGCAGACTTAGACGAAGTAGTAGCAGCAGCTCAGAAAGCGAATGACAATACTCGTTCTATGGGTGTTGCAATGTCTTCTGCAACTCTTCCTGCAAAGGGCGGAACAATCTTCGATATGGAAGATGGTGACATGGAAATCGGTATGGGTATCCACGGTGAGCCTGGTATCAGAAGAGGTAAGATCGACACAGCAGATAATGTAATTGATGAGATTATGGAGCCAATCCTTAAAGATCTTCCATACGTTGAAGGAGACGAAGTTTACGTTCTTGTAAACAGCTTAGGTGCTACACCACTTATCGACCTTCATGTATGTTATAGAAGAGTAGCTCAGATTCTTGAAGAAAAGGGAATCAAAGTTTACAAAGCATTAGTAGGACCATTTGCTTGTTCTATGGATATGGCTGGTATGTCTGTAACATTAATGAAACTGGATGACGAATTAAAAGAATTAATGGATGCACCTTGCGACACTCCATACTTTACACAGAAATAATAAAGGTGATTAATAATGAGTGAATACATGTTAAGTAAAGATTACTTCGTACAGGTAATCAGAGATTTAATTGTTTTAGCTGAAGATAGAAAAGAGTATTTTACAGACCTAGATTCAGCAATCGGTGATGGTGACCACGGAATCAACCTTTCTATCGGTTTCCGTGAAGTTAATAAAAATATTGAAGACTGGAAGGGATTAAGTGTAAGAGACTTTTATAACAAAGTTGGTACAGCACTTCTTGACAAGGTAGGCGGTTCTTCAGGACCACTTTACGGAAGTTTCTTTATGAAGTTTGGACTTCCAATTAAGACAAAAGGCCCAGATGAGGGAGCAACTTTTGAAGAATTTATCGCCATGATGGAAAAAGGTGTTGAGATTATCAAAAAGCGTGGTAAGTCCACAACTGGAGAGAAAACTATGCTTGACACATTTGTTCCAGCAGTTGAGACACTCCGCAAAGAATACGAAGGCGGAACACCAGCCAAAGAAGCTATGGAGAAAGCTGTTGAAGCTGGTAAGGCAGGTTTAGAGTCTACAAGAAATATCGTAGCAACAAAAGGCCGTGCTATGAGACTTGGAGAACGTGCTATCGGTCATCTTGACCCAGGTGCTGCATCTGCCGCAGAGATTCTTGAAGTATTCTACAAGGATATGCCTAACTAATAATTAAAGCTTATAAGATTATTTTCGATACAACAAAATAATGTATTAATGGGAGAGAGTTATGAGTCCTGCTTATGAGGCTGTTGAAGTTTTGACAGTCTTATTAAGCAGGACTTTTTTAATTATCTAACATCCTGACCGGTTTTAAAGGGTGAAGCTGGCAGGAACAATTAAAAAAGGAGGAGCAGGTATATGGCAAACTACATTTTAGTAATGGATCAGGGAACAACGGGGTCAAGAGGTGTTGTTTATGATGAGAAGGGTAAAACAGTAGCGATTGACTATGAAGAGTATGAGCAGTTTTTCCCGAATTCCGGCTGGTGGGAGCAGAGTGGAAAGACCGTGTGGGAAGTTACATTAAGAACATCCCGGAATGCAATTAAAAAAGCAGGTCTTACAGGAAAAGACATCGCGGCAATCGGTATTGCCAACCAGAGAGAGACCACAACAATCTGGGATAAGGCAACAGGAGAACCGATTTACAACACGATTGTCTGGGGCTGCCGCCGTACGGCAGATATCTGTGCGAAACTGATTGAGGAGGGTTACAACGATACTGTAAACAAAAAGACTGGCCTGGTAATTGACCCAACGTATTCTGGTTCTAAGATCCGCTGGATTCTTGATGAAGTAGAAGGCGCACAGGAAAGAGCAGAAAAGGGTGAATTATTATTCGGAACAATTGACTGCTGGCTGCTTTATAACCTTACAAAAGGTAAAGTACATGCAACAGATTATTCTAACGCAGCTCGTTCTATGGTTATGAACGCTCATGAATTAAAATGGGATGATGAACTTCTTTCTATGCTGAATATTCCAAAATGTATGCTTCCGGAAATCAAACCATCGGTAGGAATCTTTGGATATACAGATCCAGAATGGTTTGGTGCAGAAATCCCAATCACAGGTATTGCTGGTGACCAGAGTGCCGCATTATTTGGACAGGCTTGTTTCGAGGAAGGCGCAGCAAAGAATACATACGGAACAAGTGCAGTACCACTGATGTATACAGGTGATGTTGCACCAGAAACAGAGAAAGGACTTCTCACAGTTGCATGGGGTAAAGACGGAAAAGTAAAATATTCTATGGGTGCAAGTATTTTAATTGCAGGTCAGGTTATTCAGTGGTTACGAGATAAGATTAACTTAGTTGACCATGCTGCTAAGACAAGTGTTATGGCAGAAAGTATCCCGGATAACGGAGGTGTGTTCTTCGTACCTGCATTTACCGGACTTGGTGCACCACACTGGAATACAGGTGCCAGAGGAATGATCATTGGTATTACTGCTGCTACATCAAAAGAACAGATTACAAGAGCAGCATTAGAATCCATGGCATACCAGACAAGAGACCTTCTTGAAGAGATGGAGCGCAATTCAGGAATCAAATTAAAAGAGCTGAAAGTAGACGGTGGAGCTTCTAAGAATGACTTCTTAATGCAGTTCCAGGCAGACATTTTAAATTGCCGCGTTGTACGTCCAAAAGACATTGAGACAACCGCACTTGGTGCATGTTATTTAGCAGGACTTGGCTGTGGTATTTTCAAGAGTGAAGATGAAATCAAGGAATTATGGGAAGCCGACAGAGTATTTGAACCACAGATGGATGAGGAAACAAGAGAAAATCTTTACGCACAGTGGTGCAAGGCAGTAGAGAAATCTAAAGACTGGTTATAAAATCTTTTAATCTAGAAAGGGGTAGACATATGAAGTATGATGTAGTAATTATTGGTGGCGGAATCACCGGTACAGGAATTGCTCATGAACTGGCAAAATATCAGTTAAAAACAATTTTGTTAGAGAGCGGTACAGACGTAGCTTTTTCTGCAACAAAACAAAATGGTGGAGTAATCCATCCAGGTTATGACCCGCATCCGGGCACATTAAAAGCAAAACTGAATCCTCCGGGAGCAAGAATGTATCCAAGACTTTCTAAAGAATTAGGCTTTAAAATATTACATACAGGAACACTTGTCGTTGCCTACTCCGATCAGGATTTAAAAAAGGTAGACGAACTGATGGATAATGCCAGAATCAACGGTGTAGAAAAAGTAGAACGTTTAGATTTTGAGCAGCTCCATAACAGAGAACCACATATCAGTGATAAGGCGTTAGGTGCGCTACTTGCAAATACAACCGTAATGGTAGACCCATTTGAAGTAGCCATTGCTTTTATGGAAAATGCAATGCAGAACGGTGTAGAACTTGGTCTTTGCCAGAAAGTGCGTAAAATTGAAAAACGTGCAGAAGAAGACTTTGTTGTATACACACAGGACAGACAGTATGAGACTCGTTTTATCGTTAATGCAGCCGGTGTGCATGCGGACGATGTTGCAGCGATGGCAGGTATCCACGAATATCAGGTGGAAGGCCGTCACGGAAACCTTTGCGTACTGGATAAAGTGCTTCCGATTCATACAGTTATGTTCCCTTGTCCGGGACCGGATACAAAAGGCATCGCATTGATTCCTACTGTTTCTGGTAACTTCCTTATCGGTTCGACTGCCACAATGCGAGAAGATAAATATGACGTAACAAACGATGCACATGGTATTGATGAATTAATAAAAGGAGCCAAAATGCTTCTTCCAGACTTTGACCCAAGATGTATTATTCGTACTTTTGCAGGACAGCGACCAGTTGTATTAAACAACGGAAACGATTTCTACATTCGTGAATCTGAGACAGTAAAAGGCTTTATCCATGCTGCCGGAATCCAGTCCCCGGGAATCGCTTCTTCCCCTGCGATTGCTGAGTATGTAAGAGACCTTCTGGCAAATGCCGGATTAGATCTGAAAGATAAATCAGACTACAACCCATACCGTGAACCAATCCCGGATTTCAGCGATCTTTCCTTAGAAGAACAGGATGCACTCATCAAAAAAGACCCTGCCTGGGGTAAAATTGTATGTCGGTGTGAGACTGTTCCAGAGGGTGAAATCATTGCAGCGATTCATTCCACACTTGGTGCAAGAACCGTAGAAGGTGTCAAGAGAAGAACTCGTGCAGGAATGGGACGGTGCCAGAGTGGTTTCTGTCAGTACAAGGTAATGCAGATTCTTTCCAGAGAACTTGGAATCCCTGAAGAACAGGTACTTTTCGAAGAACAGGGAGCACAGGTATTATACGGAAAAATTAAAGGGTGAGGTGAGAGAAAATGAGGACATTAAAATATGATGTAGTAGTTATCGGAGGCGGCCCGGCAGGTCTTGCAGCAGCATTAAAGGCAAGAGAAAAAGTAGAAAAAGTTGCAGTTCTTGAAAGAAATGATGAACTTGGCGGAATTTTAAATCAGTGTATCCACAGTGGATTTGGACTCCATGTATTTAAAGAAGAATTAACCGGACCAGAATACGCACAGCGTTATGTAGATATGGTGGCAGAAACAGACATTTCCTGTTACTTAAATACAATGGTACTTGATGTGACAGAAGATAAACATGTCGTTGCTATGAGTGAAGACGGAATGCTTGTTTTTGAGGCAAGTTCTGTTGTCCTTGCTATGGGATGCCGTGAGAGAACAAGAGGACAGATTCGTATTCCAGGAACCCGTCCGGCAGGTGTATTTACCGCAGGCCTGGCACAGCGTTATGTAAACCTTGAAAACTTCAAACCGGGAAGCAGAGTTGTCATCCTTGGTTCCGGAGATATCGGTCTTATTATGGCAAGAAGATTAACCCTCGAAGGCATTAAGGTTGTCGGTGTATACGAACTGATGCCATATGCAAATGGACTTTACCGTAACATCAAAAACTGTCTGGATGACTTCGGAATCCCACTGCATTTAAGTACAACCGTAACAAAAATCGTAGGTTCCAAGCGAGTACAGGCAGTAGAAGTTTCCGCTGTAGATGAAAACTTAAAACCAATTCCGGGAACTGAAGAAATCATCCCTTGCGATACTGTACTATTATCTATTGGATTAATTCCAGAAAATGAACTCTCCAAAAAAGCAGGAATCGAATTAAACCCAGTCACAAATGGGCCAAAAGTAGACAACGCTTTAGAAACATCCGTAAAAGGAATCTTTGCCTGTGGTAATGTGCTCCATGTACACGACCTTGTAGATCAGGTAACAAAAGAAGCAGAAGATGCCGGTACTTATGCGGCTGAATATGCTGCAGAATGTGCAGCCGCACAGCAGGCAGATGCCGCAGTATCTACAGATGTAGAGACAGCAGCAGAAGCATGTGGAACTTCAAATGCAGAAACAGAAATTGCAGTTATCCCAGAAGGCATGGTCCGCTACACGGTTCCAACAAGAATCTGTGCAAACAGAACCCCAGTTACAAAAATTAAATTCCGTGTCGGCAGACCAGTGGAAACTGCAAAAATCCGCATTACAAGCGGCGATAAAGTAATCTTTGAAAGCAAAAAAGCAAAGAAATTTGTACCGAGCATAATGGAAAATGTAAACCTGACAGCCGCACAGCTTGCAGACGTTCAGGACGAGATTAAGGTAACATTAGTTTAATTAATATGTATGATTGATATCTTTCTTTAGCATTGATTTTTAATCAGTTGTACTTGAGTTTTGTCAATGTATAACTGAAAATTGAACAGCAACTGATAAAAATCTTCTTACAAAATTAAGCATAGAAAGATTCTGAGTATACATAATTACAGAAGGAGGCTACTGTAATGAAAGAAGTAACAATGTGCTGCACAACCTGTCCTTCCGGCTGTGCATTAAAAGTAATGATTGAAAACAACGAAGTAGTAAGCGTAGAAGGAAATAACTGCCCACGAGGAGAAAAATTTGCCCACAAGGAATGGATAAATCCAGAACGTATGCTGACAAGTACTGTATATGCAGTAATTAACGGCAAAGAACTGCTCATCCCTGTAAAATCCAAAGAACCGATTCCACGAAAGATTATGACAGAGGCTATGAAAGAGATTCAGGAAATTGAAGTGAATGCTCCAGTGAAGATGGGGGATGTCATTAAGGAAAACCTCGCAGAAAGCGGAGTGGAATTAGTCGCCTGTAAGACGGTGAAATAGGAATTTGCCGCAGGCAAAAGAGACGCCCCCGAAGAGAGTCTAACCCCTATATTTGTGACTTTAGTCGCGGCGGTTTGAATGCTCGCTTTAAGCGCTCGCATCCAAACCTTGCTCCGAGGCCACAAATATAGGGGTTAGACTCTCTTCGGGGGCTGTGCTTTGGCTGGGGAGGGAATTGCTATTTATTGTTGGAGTGATTTGATTCTCAGACTTCGTCTGTCTACTCACCCCGGCAAATTACTATTTAATTTATCTGGGGAATATATTATAATGAAAACAGTAATTTGCAAAGGAAAATGTAATTATTATGGAGAATGAGAAAAATACAAGTAATTTCAAAATTATTCCATCTGTAAAAGAGGTAAAATACTTAAAAAAAGCGATACAATCCGATAATCTCTGTATACAGCTTACAGGTGTTCATATTGGAAATTTGCAGCAGCTTAGTCACATATGTCATCAGGCTGGAAAGACGGTTATTGTAAATCATGAATTGGTAGATGGACTGGGAAAAGACAGGATTGCTTTTCAAATGCTCAAAAAGCTTTATCATGTGGATGGAATTATTGGATCGAGTATTACGAAATTACATATGATGAAGGGATTAAATGTCAAGGTGATTTATCGAATTACGCTGATGGATTCCATTTCTGTAGATAATGCCCTGAAGACAATCAATGAGGTGAAATTCGATGCTATTGAGTTGCGTCCGTATTATCATGCTATAGAATTTCTTCCTACATTTAAAAAAGTATGGGACGGAGAATATTATGTAGCTGGGTTTGTTAATACAGAAGAAAAATTAAAGAAATGTAAAGAGGCCGGTTTTAGTGGGGCGATGACTAGTACAGTGGAATTATGGAATAAGAAGTTTGAAAAATAAGAATTAGAGCATTTTTCAGACACGCTCCAGATAAAAAATAAAGGGTTTGGAGATGTTCCAAACCCTTTACTATTTTTGTAATGCGGATAACAAGACTTGAACTTGCATGAGCGTAATGCTCACTAGAACCTGAATCTAGCGCGTCTGCCAATTCCGCCATATCCGCTTACGAATATTAATTTTACCATAAATAGAATATGAATGCAAGAACTTTTTTCTGTGAATCAGACTTCTCGAAAATGTCAAGTTTTTTTGCAACATTTTTTCAAAAAAATTTTTAACATTGTTTACCTGTTATTCATTATTTATAATGACATAATTCGGCTTCAATTACAATTATTTTTGTCATCTTTTTTAAAAAAGTGCATAGAAAAAAGACTGTCTTCCGGCAGCCATTTTCTATATGCACCTCTTAGCTTTATCCTGTTAATTTTTCCATTTCATTAATAAATTGATTTTCTGCTGTATCATACTCAAATATCTTACGAGGATAGTTATTTATCCATGTTTCTATTTCCTTGATTTCGGTTTTACTTTTCTTATCAAAATTAACTCCTTTTGGTATATGACGTCGGATTAGTCGGTTTGCATTTTCATTAGAACCTCGTTCACAACTACTATATGGATGGCAATAATATACTTTCGTTCTTTTCTTTTTATTTCTTCTCGATTTTTCCAGACCTTCTGCATCAGAAAATTCTACTCCATTGTCTACTGTAATTGTTTTAAATACATCACGGAATAATCGCTCTCCATACTTTCTTTCAATCATGTTTAATGTTTTTACAACTGTTTGTGCCTTTCTGTCAGGCATCAGATACATTTCTTCCTCCGGGGCTTCTTCCCCTCCATCATCTTCCTCTACTATGGTGTCCATTGGGATATAAGCCTGTTCCATAGTCTCTTGTTTACTATCGGGAACAAGAGGAATATCTTCTGACAGAACTTCTGGAATTGGTGTTTTCTCCATTTTTTCCTCATCATGTTCTTCCATGATATTTTCTGGTTCCTCATCTTCTTCTTTTCTTGGGCAGTATGTATTCAATAATTTTACATATCTTTCCCATGAGATTGTTTTTCCAGAAATAGTAATCGTCTTGCTTGTACAGGAAATGCTAAATTCACCCTGAGTAACAGTATAGGAATTATATCCAAATTTTCCTTTTAAGAATCGGACTATTGCATTCCTTCCTACTGTTGATTTATCATATTCTGCAATATCCAACAATCGAAATGACACTTTAATCTCCACAGAATTAGGTTCCAGATTTTCCTGTCGGTACTTTTCAATCTCAACATTTTGCGTGATTCCCTGCCCAATCACTTCTTTTTGTGATTCTTCTGGCATTTTTGAGAGTGTCACAGCAGCAGATTTTTCTATCTCCCCATTTTTGAATTTTTCCATGGCTTCTGAAGTAAGGTTATTAGAAATCTGCTTATATTCCTGAATTGTAGAACGGGCGATTCCCATTTTTCTTGACAGACGTTCAATCATTCGCCCTTTTTGTAATGACTCTGGGAATTCCTCTGGATGTTCTTTTAATAATTTTTCTGTTTTAAGAATCTCGTGCATTAATTCATAGGCTTTTTTCTGATGATAACCATTAGAAGCTACTACTTGAAATTCTTCCTGTACCGAACTAAGATTACTTACCACACATGGCAGAAAAGAAAATTGCTTCAAGCCTCTTTCTTCTACCAGTAACTTACAGGCTTTGCATCTTTTATGCCCTGCGATGATTCGGTACTCATCTGTATCCAGTTTGGATACAGACAGATTTTGAATCACCTCGCCAGCAGCTTCAATCAGATCCGCCAGTGCTTCAATTTCTTCTTTGTCTCTTTCGGGACAATACTGCCCCGGATTTTCTTTTAATTTTGTATAGTGAATCCACTTAATCGTCCTTCGTGGATGCTGTTCTTCTTTCTTTATATCCTCTTTATTATTAAATACGTTTCCAAGCCTTGCCATAACAGATACCTCCTAGTCCTCAAGAAGTTCATCTACCAGATCCACGAAATCCTGTGCTACATTACTTCCACCACGATGTTTTGCTACTGGTTTGTAGAGAGATAATGCGTTATCAACAATCGCTGTCCGGCTGATACATGATTGCATAAATGGATAATCATGTTTTCCAAGCAGGTCGGCAGAAGATACTTTCTGTGCTTTGACATTTGTCACCATGTTCGCAAATACCTTCCATTCCAGTTCCGGATTTTTTTCTTTCAGTTCATGGTATGCGTCCTCCACCATCGTGAGGTTATCACGGCAAAAGTTATCAAATTTCACAGGTGTTAAAAGGACATCTGCGGCATATAATGCGTTTTTCGTCAATACATCGAATACAGGACGGGTATCAATCAGGCAGACATCATATTCCTTCTTAATGTATCCCAATGCCTCTTTTAAACTCCATGGTGATTTCTGTTCCAATGTCTTAACGGAACCTTTAATAATATCAATATCTTCATACTTAGTACGATAGATTGCACTATTGATATGTTCAGGGGCTTCAAGAACGTCTTTAATTGTTTTATTATATTCGTTTACTTTTGCAAAAAATCGGGTGCAGTTACACTGTGGGTCAAGGTCGATCACTAATGTTCTTCCTCCCATTTCTGCATAGGTATACGCTAAATTTACAGTTGTAGTGGTTTTTCCAACGCCACCTTTAAGATTTCCAATTACATATACTTTCATTTTCATTCCTCCTGAGATAAACTCAAACTCTTTTGTTACTGATTTTCATTTTCTAACCCAAAAGAAAGTTGTTTATATGGCGAACTATCAGGAGTTACGGCTTTATTCTTCCTTACTTTTTTTTGTGATAGCGACATTTTTAAAAGATTATCATTTGAATACTTGCTCTCATACATTACCTTTATGTTATTTAAGCTTTTATTCACTAATCGGAAAAAGGTACGGGACGTTTCTCCTGTTCTTGCTATGTAATCTGTCATTACTTCTTTAGACGAGTGATGTTCCACATAGATTTTTGTGACAACCTCATAACATTCTTCGGAAATAAGCTGATAACACAGCCATACTCTGCGAATTTTTTCATCCTTTTTCATCAGAGACTCAATTTCATAAGAAATCTCCCGATACCATCTTTTTAGAATACATTCATGTCGGATAATAATATCTGAAAGGTCTTTCTTACTTCCTCCTTTTGTTCCCATCTCAGATATTTCTGTTTTTTTGATAGATACAGTCTCTATCAGATTATCTGTGTCCATCAGGTCATCGTACAAATCAGAAATATGTTTTCTAATCTGCTTCTTCAATCCCTTGTAATTCGATAAGATTGTTTTGATTTCTTCCAATGAAATTTCTGTCTCATTTGTCATGATTTTTCCAGCTCCGATTTTGTACAGTTTTTTGCCGTTAATCCGACTATTATTGCTATACAATGATATTTTTTTGCATCTACTTTAAAACCGTTTTCTCAAAAAGTCGCATAAACCCTTGATTTTGAGATAAAAAAAATTGCAACCAGAGATTACTTAAATCTCTTGTTGCAATTAAATATACACTCTTTATGTGAATCAGACTTCTGGATTGGATTTCTTAGGTTTTCTTTTTCTGCGCGTCCTTGTTACTGGTGCTGGCAGGTCGAGTAATTTGTGTACTGCTGGCTGCATTTCTTTGTGTTCACGATATGATTTTATGAGAGAGATTTCAGAGACAGACAGTGGGTCTTGAAGGAAAGAGGTCTCAGCATCTCTGTATCCAAAGGCGGTAAGGACATCATCTATCTGGTAATATTCGCATAAGAGCATGAGGATATCTGCGCGAGGCTGGTTAGAACCATTTTCCCATGCGTAAATAGTTTTTTCAGAGACATCATAATCATGTTCTCTTAAAAAAGCTATGATATCGTCAATGCTTTTGTGATTGACATTTCTATAGTATCTTAATGATCGTGCAATATTGTCATTTCTCATTGCGGCCTCCGCTTGTTGTGGAAATTCTATTTAAACTAGAAAAAATATTAAAAATTTCTTGTTTAAATAGAATTGCTATGCTATAATGTGTTTAGTTTCTAAGAGTAAAAGGCTCTTATTAAGGATGGTTGCTTTATGATAAATTTACAAAAGATAATAGATTATTTAGAGCAGCATAATATATCCGAAGAAACATTTATGATCTCTACTGGACTTTCTAAGTCCTCTTTAATAAAGGCTAAGGGCTCACTCTCCGCGGATGATTATTTAACAATCTGCAGTACACTAGGGGTGAGTCCGTGGTTTTTTTATGAAAGAGAATTGACTGAAGGCAGTTCTGATTCATAATTATTATTTTTATTTTTGAACATAATATTTAATCTTAATTACACAGTCCCAATTTATTTATTATTTTCTGTTAGTCTGCCTATTTGGCAGTTTTTTATTACAGGTATGCAGACATAGTTTATGAAGTTGCTATAGTTTCTATTCTATATGAAGTTTTTCAGAAATACCATAAAAATCTTACAATGCACAGGTAAAGTTTGTTCGGATTTCTTTTCTTAAGCGATTACTATGGTGTACAGCCTGTTCGATATATTCACAAGACAAAGCAGTTTTTCCAGAGAGCGCAGCATAGGAAAAGGCCATCTCTAAAAGTGTGAGAGGAAGTTCGGGACGCTTTGCAGGCTGGTCATCTGGCTGATTTTCAGGCATGGATATAGAGATTAAAGTGCGCAGAATTCGTTCCGTTGTATTAGCAGAGAAAGTATTTTTTACCTTTGTTTCATATTCTATAGAAGGAATACTTCCACTAAGGATAGATAAAGTTAATTCTTCATCAGGTTCTTCAATAGAAATTGGATAAAAACGGCGGGTAAGTGCTTTGTCAGGAAGAAGAAAACGAGTGTATTCTTCTCGTGTCGTTGCGCCAATAATTTTAATATCTCCTCTGTCAATATAGGGTTTCAGCATATTTGAAATGTCATTATTAGAGCTTTCTGTGGAGCCCGCTCCAACAATTGTATGAATTTCATCGATAAATAAAATGACATCGGGGTGTGCCTCTAATTCGCCAGCAAGCTTTTTGATACGGTCTTCCATTTCGCCAACATATTTTGTGCCACTCAAAAGAGAAGTCGTAGTCAATTTAAATATTTTTTTATTTTTTAACAAATCAGGGACAGTGCCGCGCTGAAGACGATAGGCCAGCCCTTCTACGACGGACGTTTTTCCGACACCAGCTTCTCCAATTAATAAAGGAGATTTTTTAGGAGAAATCAAAATTAATTCTAAATCTGAAATTTCCTGATCGCGACCAATTGCCGGATTAGCATGATAAAGGCGTGTGGTCATGTTGTAGGCAAAAGTATTTAAAAACTCGCTGTCTACATAAGCATTTTCTATATTTGACAGAATTGCAGAATCTATGGAGGCAGAGGTTCCTGCAGATGTGACAGATGCGTTGCTTGTTGCATTTTTCAGTAAATTATCAGAAGTAGTTCCGGCGTGTTTATAAAAATATAAAGTCCTGCTAGAAAGATACTCAGAAAAAGAAGAAAAATCTTTTGATGCTCTGTTTTTTAAGAAGAGTTCCTCCCATTCAAAAAATATCATTAAAAGAGAGGGAGTATTCCATTCCTTGTTACTTGTATTTTTAGGTAAAGAATGTACGGCATTGTTATTTTCAAAAAGATTAATAAAAGATGCCAGCCAGTATTCTTTTTCATCACCAAAAAGAGCCAGGGTATTTATCAAAATATCAGAAAGAAGATTTTCTTTGATATAAGAATATTTTTTATAAACTGGTGCGTGCTCAATAATTTTTCTTATAATAGACTGTTTTTTTTCGGAAGATTTGATTAGTACAGAGTAAAAAGACTTCTGAACCTTATCAAAAAGCTGTGGGTCTGTAAAACAGGACTCTAACGTCAGTAAAGTAAAAGAATACACGGAATAGTACGGTGTTTTTAAAGACTCAAGAAGGCTTGTTGTATAAGAAAGCCATACAGTCTTATCAAAATTTCCGTGGGACTCTAACTGTTCTTTTAGCTGAATGCAATCTGAAAAATATTGGTCAAATGCAGACTTTTCTTCAGGAAAGGAAACATTGAACCTTTCTTTTACGAGATTCTGGATATATTCTAAATACAGTTCATTATTGTGGAAAGCTTCAATGTGAGAAGGAGATAAAAATATGTATTGTATACAAGTAGTTTCCGAAGCTAAAGGCTGTCCTCCTTCTTCTATAATAGAATAAGCCTTTGCAAGGGTGTCGGCTATAGAATCTATAGAGTAAGTTTCTGTGATTGTGCTGGCCGCAGAATCCATAGTATAAGACTCTATGCTTGTGTTAGCTGCAGAATCCATAGAGTAAGCTTCTGTGATTGTGCTGGTTGTAGAATCCACAATAAATTCCTCCTGAAAATTTTTAGAATATTTTTCAAACGTGCTTTGGCGTTATTATATGATATTATTATAAAGCATCAGAAGGTAAAAGTAAAAAAAATATTGAAATCTCTCGCAAAATATATAGAGCGTGTTTGAAAAATCATTTTTGCAACACGTTCTAAAATAGTTGAAAAATATTTTTCCACACTTTAAAGCTAAAAAGTGTTGTGTGAATACATCTTTTATGTTAAGATAAGGAAGATTTATAAATACGCAATCATTTTTACAAAGAAGAAAGTAATATAAAGGAGAACAGACGATTATGGATATGGATATGAAATTTTTCAGGAAACTGCCAGTGCCAAAGGAATTAAAAGAGCAGTTTCCGGCAGATGAGAGAATCGTAAAGATTAAACAGGAAAGAGATCCTGAAATCCGAAGAATTTTTGAGGGAAAGTCTGACAAGTTATTATTAATTATCGGACCTTGTTCTGCCGACAGAGAGGATGCTGTCCTTGATTATCTGACAAGATTATCAAAAGTGCAGGAGAAAGTTAAGGATAAGATTATGATTATCCCTAGAGTATACACGAATAAGCCTCGTACAACAGGCGGCGGATACAAAGGTCTTGTACATCAGCCAGACCCGGAAAAGAAGCCAGATATGCTTCAGGGTATTATTGCGGTTCGTGAACTTCATCAGAGAGCGATTCTTGAGAGTGGGCTTACTTGTGCAGATGAGATGTTATATCCAGAGAATCATCGTTATGTTTCTGATTTATTATCTTATGTCGCAATCGGAGCACGTTCTGTAGAAGATCAGCAGCATCGTCTGACTGCAAGTGGTGTTGGAATCCCAGTAGGAATGAAGAATCCAACAGGTGGAGATTTATCCGTTATGATGAACTCTATTACAGCCGCACAGGGACAGCATGTATTTCTGTATCGTGGATGGGAAGTACAGTCATTAGGTAATCCATATGCACATGCATTATTAAGAGGATATGTTGACAAACATGGTAAGACATATTCTAACTATCATTACGAAGATTTAAATGAATTGTTTGAGTTATATCAGGAGAGTAGCTTAAAGAATCCAGGTGTAATTATTGACACAAACCATGCAAACTCCGGTAAACATTACCTTGAGCAGATTCGTATTGCAAAAGAAGTAATGCATAGCTGCCATCTTTCCAAAGATATCAGAGGACTTGTAAAAGGTCTCATGATTGAGAGTTACATCGAAGACGGCAATCAGCCAGTCGGCGGCGGCTGCTATGGTAAATCCATTACCGATCCTTGCCTCGGCTGGGAGAAATCCGAACGCTTAATTTACGAAATCGCTGATTTATTATAATCCCGGCGATTCCTATAATTTCTAATTATAGATCAAAATAAATATGTTCTTATAATCAAAAACAGAGGAAACGAAAAAGAAATTTTAATCTTTTATAATTCTTTTTTATTTCCTCTGTTTTTTTGATTCAAACACGCTCTAGTGATACTGATTTTCTGTCTGTAAAAAAACCACTTGAATTTTACTTCCATACCCTGTAAGATGGTAACAAGGGTTGTTCATAATTGCTGTCTATGTTACAATAATTTTAAATAAGTCATTTTTAGGTCATAATGTTGTAATATAATTTTAACAAATAATGATGAAAGGAAGATGTCGAATGCTCACAAGCAGATTGCTGATTCTAAATCAGAAAGAAGCGGAGTGCAAAGAGATGGCAGCTTATTTCCAGGACAGTGGTTACAGCGTAATCTGGTGCACCGAATATGATGAGGCGACAGAAATTCTTTCCAGGGGAAAGAACAAACCAGATTTACTGATTTTTGATGTAGATCTACCGAAGAGACGAGAATATGAGGCGCTTGAAAAGATAAGGAGTTTATCTGATATGGCAGTGCTGATGCTCTCACAGGATGATAAATTGGACAGCCAGTTATACGCTTATTCAAAAAAGATAGATGACTATATGGTGAAGCCAGCGCCGTTACCATTATTAGAGGCCCATGTAGAGGCAGTAATACGCAGGACGGCGGAAAAGAGGAATCCAGTAGAATCGGTTGGAGCCTTATCCATTGATTATGAAGGAAGAAAGATTTATCTTGCAGACAAGGTTCTCAAGGTAACTGCGAAGGAATTTGATTTACTAGAATATTTTGTAAAGCATAAAGGGATGATTCTCTCCAGAGATAAGATACTTGATTCTGTATGGGGGTTTGACTATATAGGCGGCTACCGCAGTGTAGATACTTTAGTGAAGAAGCTGAGAGCTAAGTTAACCAAAGAATATCCGTATATTAAGACGGTTTATGGAGTTGGATACTGTTTTGATGTATAAGATATTTGTAGAGGTTTTATAAAATGTTATAAGGCTCTATTGCATTGTTTTATGAAATTGTTATAGAATGGATTAAGACAAGAGGATGTGAAGTTCAGAGAGATGAGAAAGGAGAGTTTGATGAAAGCAAAGCGAGTAGTCGGTGTGCTGGCAGCATTGTTATTATGTATCTGTATGATTATGCCGGTTAATACAGATGCGGCAGCACAGGTTCGCGTGAGAACAGTAAAAGGGGTTACCAGTTCTTATACCGGACGAAAGAGTTATTGTTATGTGAATGGACAGAAGAGGAAATTAACAAAGTATCCGATTTTTAAGAAGTCCGGAGCATATATGGGACCGGTAGGAGCGATTTTAAAGAACAGTAAGTTAAAGGTGAAGGCAACAGCTAAGGGTGATAAATTAACTTTAACTTATGGTCCAAACACAGTTATTGTACGGGCAGACAGCAGAATAGCAGTAACGAATGGACAGAAAAGTACAATGGGGGCACCAGTAGTTCATGGAACATACACAGCTACAGGTAAGAGAAGATGGATTGTTCCGCTTAATAGTGTGTGTACAAGACTTGGTATTAACTACAAGCTGTCAAATGGAAAGATTTATATTTCAGGAACGACACAGAGTAGTTCAAATAATACGACAGGCAGCATTACCACAACAACAACCACAACGAAACCGAGTACGACAAGCAGCAAAGATAAGATTAAGATTGTCATTGATGCAGGACACGGTGGATCAGATTCTGGTGCGACAGGGAATGGAATGGCAGAGAAGAACCTGACATTAGCTATTGTACTCGCTGCAAAGCGTTCTTTTGATAAGGACAGCAGATTCCAGGTATCCTATACAAGAACATCCGATACGTATCCAAGTTTGTCTCAGAGAGCTAAGCTGGCGAATAATAAGAATGCAGATATGTTTTTATGTGTACATATCAATTCAGCAAGTGCTTCTGCACATGGAACAGAGACTTTATGGAGTAAGAGCAGAAACTCTGCAACACAGAAAAAAGGCTTAACTTCCAAGACTCTTGCTACAGCAATGCAGAGTGCAGCGGTTGCAGCTACAGGATTTACAAACAGAGGACTTGTCGACAGACCAAATCTGTATGTTTTAAAACACACAAATATGCCAGCATGTCTTATTGAATACGGATTTATCAGTAATAGAAAAGAGTCTGCCCGAATGAAGGCAAATACAAGCGCTTATGGAAAAGCACTCTATAAAGCGGTTGTCAATCTGATGAAAAAACAGGGAAAATATTAGTACAAGATTATTCATAGAGCATATTGATATTTACGGGAAAACATCATATAATGGGTATTGGCAAATCTCACAGCAAGATAATATTTTGTGTTGCTGTGAGATTTTTATGCGACTAAAACACAATATCTTGTATAAAGTATCATTGCATCATACAAAATTATGTGTTACAATGGCAATGCATGATTTTTAAAAATTTATAATTGGAGTGTTGGTATGAAGATCATTAAAAGAAGTGGAATGGAAGTTGAATTTGACCGCAGCAAGATTATCGCAGCGGTTAAGAGGGCAAACAACAGTGTCGTAGAAGGTGAAAAAGTAAGCGACGAACAGGTAGAGAAAATCGCAGAGAATGTTGAGACTATCTGTGAGGGAATGAATCGTGCGCTCAATGTAGAGGAGATTCAGGACTTAGTAGAGAATCAGATCATGAACCAGAAGGCATTCCGTCTGGCAAGTAATTATATTACTTACCGTTATAAGAGAGCGTTGGTTAGAAAGTCCAATTCTACAGATAAGCAGATTCTGAGTCTGTTAGAGTGTAATAACGAGGAAGTTATCCAAGAGAATTCTAACAAGAATCCAACGGTCAATAGTGTACAGAGGGATTATATGGCAGGAGAGGTAAGTAAGGATATTACAAGACGTTTCCTTCTTCCACAGAAGATTGTGGATGCACATGAAGCAGGAATCATTCATTTCCATGATTCTGATTACTTTGCACAGCATATGCATAACTGCTGTCTGGTAAACTTAGAAGATATGCTCCAGAACGGAACAGTAATCAGCGACGTTATGATTGAGAAGCCAAAGAGCTTTTCTACAGCATGTAACATCGCAACACAGGCAGTAGCCCAGATTGCAAGTTCCCAGTACGGTGGACAGAGTATTACACTTTCCCATCTGGTTCCATTTGTCGAAATCAGCCGTCAGAAGTATCGTCGTGACGTTCGGGCAGAGTTCGAAGTAGAAGGAATGGAACTTGATGAGCAGAAGATAAATGAAATCGCAGAAATGCGTGTAAGAAAAGAGGTTAAGCAGGGAGTTCAGGTTATTCAGTATCAGGTTATCACACTGATGACTACAAATGGACAGGCTCCTTTTGTTACCGTATTCATGTATCTTGATGAGGTAGAAGAAGGTCCTGCAAGAGATGACCTTGCAATGATTATCGAGGAAATGCTTAATCAGCGTATTCTCGGTGTTAAAAATGAAAAAGGTGTATATATCACACCCGCTTTCCCTAAGCTTATTTACGTTCTTGAGGAAGACAATATTCATGAGAACAGCAAATACTGGTATCTTACAAAGTTAGCTGCACAATGTACAGCGAAACGTATGGTTCCAGATTACATTTCCGAGAAAATCATGAAGAAGTTAAAAGACGGAAACTGCTACCCATGTATGGGATGCCGTTCTTTCTTAACGGTATATCATGATGAAAACGATAATCCAAAGTTCTACGGAAGATTTAATCAGGGTGTTGTAACACTGAACTTAGTAGATTTAGCTTGTTCTTCAGGTGGAGATATGGATAAGTTCTGGGAAATCTTTGATGAGCGTCTTGAACTTTGCCACGAGGCACTTATGTACCGCCACAACCGTTTAAAAGGTACACCATCTGACGTAGCACCTATTCTCTGGCAGAACGGTGCATTAGCACGTCTTAAAAAGGGAGAGACCATTGATGAACTTTTATATAATGGTTATTCAACAATCTCTCTTGGCTACGCAGGACTTTGTGAGTGTACAAGATATATGACAGGCAAGAGCCATACAGACCCAGAAGCAAAACCATTTGCACTCAAAGTTATGCAGCATATGAATGATGCATGTAATAAGTGGAGAGCAGAAAGTAATATTGACTTCAGTCTTTATGGTACACCACTGGAATCTACAACTTATAAGTTTGCAAGATGCCTTCAGGAGCGTTTTGGTATGATTCCAGGAGTAACAGATAAAAACTATATCACAAACAGCTATCATATCCATGTAACAGAGGAAATTGATGCATTTGATAAATTAAGCTTTGAAGCACAGTTCCAGGAACTCTCTCCAGGAGGAGCTATCAGCTATGTAGAAGTACCAAATATGCAGAATAATATCGAGGCTGTATTAGCTGTTATGAAGCATATTTACGAGAACATCATGTATGCAGAACTTAACACAAAGAGCGATTACTGCCAGTGCTGTGGTTATGAGGGAGAAATCCAGATTATAACAGATGAACACGGCAAGCTCATCTGGGAATGCCCGAACTGCGGTAATCAGGATCAGGCAAAGATGAACGTAGCAAGAAGAACTTGCGGTTATATTGGAACACAGTTCTGGAATCAGGGAAGGACCCAGGAGATTAAGGAACGTGTAATGCATTTGTAGAAAGCAGACAGGGAGACGCGCCCAAAGGGAGAAGGTATCTTCTCCCTTTGGGCGCTGTTTTTTGCGTTGCTAAAAAATAAAATTGTCTCAAAATATATAAAATAGTAGATTATTGATTGTAAATAGAGTGCCAATATTATAAAATGTAATTAGTAAGAACCATGTAAAATATAGAAGAAGTATTGTATATATAATACGAAAGATTGGTTTGGATAATTGCTAAATATAATGGGCACTCTATTTGATTTTTGAAAGAGGTGAATAGGTTATGTATTACGGTGAAATTAAGAAATGTGATATTGCAAACGGACCAGGTGTCAGAGTATCCCTTTTTGTAAGTGGATGCACCCATCATTGTAAGGGCTGTTTTAATGAGGAAACATGGAGTTTTGAGTATGGAAAGCCTTTTACAGAAGAAACAGAAGAACAGATTTTGAAATTATTGGAACCATCTTATATATCTGGACTTACAGTATTGGGCGGAGAACCTATGGAATATATGAATCAGGAAGTCCTCTTTCCTTTTTTAAAAAAGGTAAAAGAACGCTTCCCAGAGAAGAGTATCTGGTGCTTTACTGGTTATGTTTATGAAAAGGACATTTTACACAGAATGATTCCAAAGTGGAAGTATACAAAGAAGATGTTAGAACAGATCGATTATCTTGTAGATGGTCCGTTTGTTATGGAAAAAAAGAATATTAGTCTTAAATTCCGCGGTTCTTCTAATCAGAGAATTATTGATGTGAAGAAGACGCTGGAAACAGGAGAAGTTGTTCTTTGGGAAGAACAGTAGAGTTTTGTGCATTGGCTGTTCCGGAAAGTCATAATCTTTTGAAAACTTCCTCAGATTTCTCAAAAACAAATTCTGAGTTTGCTTCAATAGCCAAAGACAGCCCTCTGAGAATGAAAGAATCCTTATTTGTGACCTCGGAGCAAGTGTTGGATACGAGCGAGTAGAACGAGTATTCAACACGCCGCGACTAAAGTCACAAATAAGGATTCTTTCATTCTCAGAGGGCGTCTCTTTTGCCTGCGGCAAATCACCTACCCATGTTTATGTCTGGGAACAGTTTTCTTCACCGGTTCTTTCGTAGTAAGAAACTGTACGGCAATTCCGAGCACACACAATGCCAGTGTCAGCGCTGCACTGGAGTTCAGTGAAGAAAGTGTCGTAATTCCCATATATTCCGTAACTCCCGGAAGTAACCCGGCAGCGGAAGTTCCACATACGATTGCGGAAGTAAGTATAATGACTGGACGCATATATTTGACAGCGAGAACTCCAACGATAAGACCAGTTATTACATTCGCAAAGAACTGTACATCACCTTCAAATGGAAATAATGTTCCTGCGGCACTAAAGGCTAATGCAAAGCAGAGAATAAAAATTCCAATACGATAAATCCAAAAGGCGAGAGAGGCAATGAATGCTCCGCAAAGTATGATACAAAGGACGGAGGCAAATCCTTCTACATGCAGAATCTGGGAAGCAACTATCTGTCCGATTATAGCTCCAGCAATAAATCCGGTAATGCCCATAAAGAGCCGGGACAGTTTATAGCCGAAAAAGCATCCGATGAGAGCTAAAATGAGAGCAATTACAGAGCCAGCTATTTTGTAAGTTGTATCGGCTTCGGTGACGAGACCGACAAGTCCGTTGTTTATAAAATTACTCAGACTGTCGCTGCTTCCGGAGTCTAGTGGAAGTGTGCTTATCATGGAGCTGTAATCAATATTTAGTAGTGATAGCATAAGAGAACCTTCTTTCGTAATATATTTTTATAAATTTTTTGCAGTTGTGTATAGAAATATGTATATCTCGGTGCTGTACAAAGAGACAGTGAGTTATATAAGTTATATATAAGTAGTGTCAGATGAACCGGTATCCACTTCTAACAAAAAAGGAATGATTATTAGCAGCAGCTATCTGTTCAGAATCCGTAAATTACTGACAATGGATTAAAATAAGAGTAGCATAATAAAGAATATTCCGCAAATTATTTCATATAGAGGATTTTATAGATTTTTACGCGAAAAGATGGTATGATAATACGAGTCGATTGGAAACTATTTAAAGCTGTATATTTCCGGGTGTATAAGGGATACAGAGTTTATTGTCAGCTATACAATAGTCTCATAGAAGATGTGCAGAGTGATGGTATATATAGTTATTGCTAATACATTTTTCAGATACATTTTGGATAAGGTGGGTTTTAAATAGTTAGATTATATTTTATAGATTCAGAAAGAGAGGAATTAGAGATGGCAAAGATTAGAACAAGATTTGCACCAAGCCCTACAGGAAGAATGCATGTTGGAAATCTTCGTACTGCTTTATATACTTACTTGATTGCAAAGCATGAAGGTGGAGATTTCGTTTTAAGAATAGAAGATACAGACCAGGGACGTTACTGTGAAGAAGCACTGGGAATTATTTACCGTACTTTAGAGAAGACTGGCTTAAAGCATGATGAAGGTCCGGATAAAGACGGCGGATTTGGCCCTTATGTTCAGAGTGAGCGTGTAGCGTCCGGACTTTACATGGACTATGCAAAGCAGCTTATTGAAAAAGGTGAGGCTTACTATTGTTTCTGTGATCAGGAAAGATTAGATTCCTTAAAACAGAATGTAGGTGGTAAAGAAATCAGTGTATATGACAAGCACTGTCTGCACCTTTCCAAAGAAGAAGTAGAAGCGAACCTTGCAGCAGGTAAGCCATTTGTTATTCGTGCAAATATGCCTAATGAGGGAGAGACAACTTTCCATGATGAGATTTATGGAGACATCACGCAGCCAAATGAAGAGCTTGACGATATGATTCTTATCAAGTCAGACGGATATCCTACTTACAATTTTGCAAACGTAGTAGATGACCATCTGATGCAGATTACACACGTTGTAAGAGGTAATGAGTATCTTTCTTCTGCACCAAAATATACTCGTCTTTACAAGGCATTTGGATGGGAAGAACCAAAATATATTCACTGTCCATTAATTACGAATGAAGAGCATCAGAAGCTTTCAAAGCGTTCTGGACATTCTTCTTACGAAGATTTAATCGAGCAGGGATTTGTTCCAGAAGCTGTTGTAAACTTCGTAGCACTTCTTGGATGGAGTTCTCCAGATAACAGAGAGATTTTCTCCTTAGAAGAATTAGTAGAAGCATTTGATTACAAGCATATCAGCAAATCTCCAGCCGTATTTGATATGGTTAAGTTAAAATGGATGAACGGAGAATATTTAAAGGCAATGGACTCTGATACTTTCTACAACATGGCAGAGCCTTATATCAAGGAAGTCATCAAGAAGGATATGGACTTAAAGAAGATTGCAGCACTTGTTAAAACAAGAATCGAAGTATTCCCTGAAATTGGTGAAATGATTGATTTCTTTGAAGCAGTTCCAGAATACGATGTAGATATGTATACTAACAAGAAAAATAAGACAAATGCAGAGAAGTCTTTACCAGTATTACAGGAATTACTTCCAGTAATCGAAGCACAGGAAGATTTCACAAACGATGCATTATATCAGATGCTTCGTGGATTTGCAGATGAAAAAGGTTATAAACCAGGATTTGTTATGTGGCCAGTTCGTACCGCTGTTTCCGGAAAGCGCATGACTCCGGGCGGAGCAACAGAGATTATGGAAATTATCGGTAAGGATGAGACAGTAAGCAGAATTAAGGCTGCAATTGAGAAATTATCTAAATAATAATTTGCGGGGATACAGACGCCGCTTTAGCAGGAAAGTTTATTTCAGCGGCTGTCTGTTTTTGATAGCAAATTAGTATTTAAATCTCGGATAGGAATAAGGGGATTGCTCAGAAGACGTTTACTTTCACTGCTGTTTTCTTCCGGTGAAAAAGCTCTCTGATTAAAAATCATAATCTTCTGGACAAGCCTCATTTCATCAACTGCGGATTCAGATAATAGTCAGAAAAAAGAAATACTACCATATCCCAGATGTGGCTTTGGAGCGTGTTTAAGATGCGAACGAGCATTTTAAACACAGCGACTATAGAGCAGATGGGATATGGTAGTATTTCTTTTTTCGTCTATACGAAATCTGCAAACACGCTCTAAATGAATTACTATTTATCTTTGGAATGATTTATGGATTTACCAGAACTTTAATTAATATTTCGCCCCTGTTACAATAAAGGATTTATAATTTTTGGTAATATTTTTAATATTCTTCGTAGTAAGATTAAAAGCGTTTTTTAGAGAAATCTGTTTTAAAGGATATTTTTTCTCCATTTTTTTGTATTCTGCATAATATTTTTTCTTTGATACTTTTTTATTATTAATCTTATAAGAAGTTTTTGGATTTACGATGGCATCAAAACGTTTGAGCTTTGTTGATTTTCCAGTTTTACTAAAACGGTAAAATGTAGAAACAGCACCATATCCATTAATCCATGAAGAATTACATGCTGCAGATTTTTTTGGAGAATAAATGAATTGACCAAAATCACTACCAGCATATTTTAAGTTTTTAAGTTTTCCATTGTTATAAGTATAAATTTCTCCGTAGATAGCATGTGTAGATTCTTTTGATGTAATAACAAGCTCTGGAATGGAATCTTTGTCTAAATAAACTAAGGCAAATTTATATATTTTTGAATCAAGTTTTTTAAGCTTTTTCTGGTAAGCAGTCAGTGCTTTTGTACGTTTAGAAGCTGCGTTTACGTTAGCTGCAGGTGCGAATAATGTAAAGAGCATACAGAGAGTTAATGTGGCAACAAGAATGCGTTGTGATAGATAAAAAATAATAGGATGTATTGGTGTATTATAAGAAATGTAATTAAGAACTGACGTCTTCTTTAAGCATAAAGTGAGGGGTGAATATAAAATATTTAAGGAAAAATTCATTGTAGAAAGAACTTGCAGAAAGTTAGTGGAAGCAGTAGAATGAAAGCACAAGTAAAGTCTCGGAATAGAATGTTTAATTTGGAGATGTAAGACAAAGGGGGAAGTTTAAATGAAGAAAAATGTTTTAACCAGACTGGCATTATTTTGCTGCCTGATTGTAGGATTGAGCGTATTTTCAGCTACACAGGTACAGGCACATAGAATATGGAGAAAGTATACAAAGCTTCCGAATGGAACATATACGATTGAGAAAGCTTATTATGAACAAAAGTATTGGCAGCAGGATGGTGTAACATTAAAACTTGGTAAATATTTTGTATTAAATTCAAGTGTTCAGAAAAAGGGAAGTGGCAGAATATATACATCAGATCCATTGAAGTTAAAACTTAGTTCAAAATGTAAGTTTTATGGAAATGATATAGAACATAAAAAATTAACTAAAAAGAGAGTAAAAAAGATTTTGAAATATTCAGATGGTTATTGTTATGATACATTAGAAAAATTTCATGTTAAAAATAATAAAGTAGATAAAGTATACTTCTGTTGGTAAAGATTACTATGTAGAGAGATGGACATTTTCAGGTTTTCAAATTAAAAAGTTGACTTTTACTTGTAAGTGTGTAAATATATAAACATAAATCTGCCAAAGCAGAAATTTCGGTTACTGACGGATATGTGAAGAAACACAGTGTAGCCGGAGAGATGGAAACATCTTATTTTAGCCGACCGTCTGGGCAGCTTCTTTTGAAGTTGCCCTTTTTGTTTTTGTATTTAAGAGTACAGAAACAGAAGAGAGAGTGTATAAACTTTGATATACGCAAAGGAAAGGAAGAGGAATATGAAAACAGATATTCAGATTGCACAGGAAGCGACAATGCTCCCAATTAAAGATGTAGCTGCCAATTATGGGATTACAGAGGATGATTTAGAGTTATACGGAAAGTATAAAGCAAAATTTTCTGATGAATTCATGAATAGCTTAGATGAGAAGCCAGATGGCAAACTTGTTTTAATGACAGCGATTAACCCGACTCCTGCCGGAGAAGGAAAGACAACAACAAGTATCGGTCTTGCACAGGCATTTGAAAAGTTAGGAAAGAAGTCTGTTCTTGCACTTCGTGAGCCTTCTCTTGGACCTTGTTTTGGAATTAAAGGTGGAGCTGCTGGTGGTGGATATTCTCAGGTTGTTCCTATGGAAGACTTGAACCTTCATTTTACAGGTGATTTCCACGCAATCACATCTGCCAATAACTTATTAGCTGCACTTCTGGATAATCATATTCAGCAGGGAAATGAACTTCGTATTGATACAAGACAGGTAATCTGGAAAAGATGTATGGATATGAACGACCGCGCACTTCGTAACATTGTAATTGGTCTTGGAAGAAAAGTAGATGGATATGTAAGAGAAGATCATTTCGTAATTACAGTAGCAACTGAGATTATGGCTATTCTCTGCCTGGCAGAAGATATCAAGGATTTAAAAGCTCGTCTTGCTAAAATTATCGTAGCCTATGATGTAGATGGTAATCCTGTGACAGCAGGTCAGCTTAATGCAGTAGGTTCTATGGCTGCATTATTAAAAGATGCAATCAAACCAAACATGGTACAGACATTAGAGCATACAGGTGCAATTGTTCATGGTGGGCCATTTGCTAATATCGCTCACGGATGTAACAGTGTGCGTGCGACAAAGATGGCATTAAAGCTTTCTGACATTGCAATCACAGAAGCAGGTTTCGGTGCAGATCTCGGTGCAGAGAAGTTTATGGATATCAAGTGTCGTATGGCTGGATTAAAGCCAGATGCAGTTGTTTTAGTAGCAACAGTCCGTGCTTTAAAATATAACGGTGGTGTTCCAAAAACAGAACTTGTAGCAGAGAACCTGGACGCACTGAAAAAAGGTATCTGTAACCTTGAAAAACATATCGAAAATCTTCAGAAATTCGGTGTGCCTATTGTTGTAACTTTAAATGCATTTGAGACAGACACAGAAAAAGAACACGAATTCATCCGTCAGTTCTGTGAAGAAAGAGGATGTGAATTTGCTCTTTCTGAAGTATGGGCTAAAGGTGGAGAAGGCGGAATTGACCTTGCAAAGAAAGTACTGAAAACATTAGAAGAAAAAGAAAGCAACTTTAAAGTACTTTATCCAGACAATTTATCTTTAAAAGAAAAAGTAGAGACAATCGCAAAAGAAATCTACGGAGCAGATGGTGTAACATATGAACCAGCCGCAGAGAAAATGCTTGCAAAACTCACAGATTTAGGATTTGGTGATCTGCCAGTATGTATGGCAAAAACACAGTATTCCCTCTCTGATGATCAGACAAAGTTAGGACGTCCAGAAGGATTTGATATCCATGTCCGTGATGCATTTGTAAATGCTGGAGCAGGATTTGTAGTAATCCTTACCGGAGCAGTCATGACAATGCCAGGATTACCAAAGAAACCGGCTGCATTTGGAATTGATGTAGATGATAATGGAAAGATAACTGGATTGTTTTAGAGTGTGTTTCAAACACGCTCTAGAAGAATGAGTTGCCGCAGGCAAGGCCGACGCCGCTACTGAAGCCTGTAATCGGATTGTCCTAATTAACAGCAAAAAGAAGAGGGGATTATAAGCTTGATTTTGTAAAGTCACAAAATTCAAGCTTATAATCCCCTCTTCTTTTTCGGCTTTTCTTTGAGCAATCCGATAAAGAATATCTATAGCAACTGTTTATTTACCCCCCCCCACAAATATAGGGAATCGGCTCTCTTTGGAAGCGTCTTTTGCTACGCAACCCAGAATTTATTCTACAGTTACCCATATTGCAGGTTTTACAGTAATCTTTGTATTGGTTACTTCATAGCCGTACTCCATAACGGTTTTGTCTTTGTATACAAAACTCATAGAATTTGCAGCAGCACCTGGGGTACGGAGCCACCAACAGGACTTTGTTTTATGAATTCCCTTTTTATACTGTGCAACTTCATCGTAGCTTAATAAAAAGAGTTTATCGGTAGTGTCTTTTCCGGCTGGTGTATTATAAACAGGATTTGCTGTATTTTTTACAGTAGTGTCTAAAATAGCATTCTGTTCTGCCTTAAAAAAGTTGTCATTGAGGAAGTCACCGTTTAACCATTTACGAACGGAGGAAGATTCCCAAGTAACATTTTTCCCAGTCTCATCAAATGGAGTAGATCCTAAGGAATTATCTTTTAATAAGAGAACTTTGCCGTCCTGCTTATCAAGAACACGCCAGTCCATGTACGCAAAAGAAATTTTTTTGCCTATTGCGGTATTTTTGATATGTTCTTTCTCAAGAGTTACAAATTTAGCTTGACTGTCTTTATAATCTTCTTTTGCAATTGCCTTGTAATTGCGGTAAGCTGTATCTTTATCTCCGGCTTTCAAAGCTTTTTCAGCAGATTTATAACGGTATTCGATATATTTTTCAAAAGCATCTTTGCTGTTAGTTCTATTATAAATATTTTGGTAATTCTGCCATGCTTTTTCATAGTTACCTGAACTGGAGTTTATGCTGGCAAGACACTGCTTGAAAGAAACAGTTCTTGTAAAAAATAAGGCTGCTAAAAGGCAGGCAATAAAAGCACAGCTTACGAAAAAACTATGACGTTTTAACTGGGCAGCTTTTTCATCAGCGAGTTTAGCACAAAGTTCCATCTGTTCTTTTGAATCAGAGCATTTGATTGCTTCAGCGTAAACCTCTGGATCAGTCCACTTTTCAATAAGAGGATGCTTTTCTTCGTAATGATAGATACGGGAAAAGATAGTTTGTGCAGAATAATAATCGCTAGGTGTCTTTGCGTTATCACGAATATGGCAGGCTTCTCTATATAATTCAATCTTACCTGCGGCACGAGTGCCGAACTTTTTATTTCGAAGTTCCCTGAGGAGTGGCTGAACCTTTTTGTAAGGTTTTGCCTTTTTTAAATACTGGATCGCACGATGATAATATTTATCCTGGTCTTCAAACTTATTCATATGTTCGGCAATATTAATATATCGGAGTGCCGTCTCATAATTTTGCTGAGCCAGTTCTTCTTCGGATAAATTCTCTGAGGTATCTTCTGTGGCGAGATTGATATCTATTTTTTCATCATTTCTCATGGAAAAGCTCTTCCTTTCTAAAAGTATAATCAGGTTATGTTAACATTTTTTTCGCAAAAATACAAGAGATTTGTGCTACTATTTAATTGATTAAGTTAGAGCATTTTTCAAACACGCTCTAGAAGAGAAAGGATACCCTATATTTGTGACTCGGTTTGAATGCTCGCTTATGTGCTCGCATCCAAACCTTGCTCTGAGGTCACAAATATAGGGTATCCTTTCTCTTCTCTCTTTGAGAGCGTCTGTTTAAACTATGAACGAGCAGCAATAAACTCGTCAATTGCCTCTTTTGTCGGCAGAGATGGCTGTGCGCCTAAATGCTGTACAGAAATAGCAGCAGCGGCACTTGCATATCTTGCGGAAGCAACGATATCCTTTGTTTCAGCGTACTGTTTTACTAAAACACCTGTAAAGCAGTCGCCAGCAGCAGTTGGGTCAACAGCTTCTACTTTAAATGTAGGAACCATCTGGCAGATGTCATCACCATAGATGAAAGAGCCTTTGTCTCCCATCTTTAATACAACGTATTTGCAATCGCTGCGTTCTTTTAAGATTTTACTTGCTGCGATACATGTCTCATCATCTTTAGGAAGAATTCCAACAAGAGCTTCTGTTTCTGTCTCGTTAGGAGAGAGGATAGTGAGGCCCTTGAATCTTTCTAATGGATAATCCTGTGCCGGACCTGCATCAAGACAAGTGATCATTCCTCTTTCATGAGCAAGTTCAAATGCATGTACGTTTGTTTCTAAAGGAATTTCCAGCTGCATCATTAATGCATCATATTCTTTTCCTTCAAAGGCAGCATCAACAGCTTCTGGAGTTGTGTCGTTGTTAGCTCCTGTATAAATAGCAAGACGGTTCATTCCGTCTTCTTCAAGCATGATAACGGCCATTCCGGTGTTTGCGCCTTCTTTTAATGTAAGATTGGATACATCAATTCCTATGTCAGTAAGCATGCCAAGAAGTGCTTCACCGTTGGAATCTTTACCGAGTGTGCCACAAACAGAAACTTCTCCGCCAGCCTTGCAGGCTGCTACTGCGGAGTTACTTCCCTTACCGCCCCCAGCGTTAGAATAGCTAGTTCCAAGAAGACTTTCACTTGGATGTGGGATACGAGGCATCTGTAAAATCAGATCCATCATAATACTGCCAGTCATTAAAATTTTTGCTGCCATAATACTTCTTCTCCTTTTATTAAAAAATTGCTATGAGATTCTATACATTTCCATATTAATAAAACTATAGATGAAATGAGATATCCTCCCATAAATTGTTGAAAATGCCGAAAAACGCGGCGCTCCATAAAAATATTTTATAAACTATTTTCCAAAAAGTCAAGGAACGAATTAACTAATTTCGTATATTTTGATGTAACCGCCGTCGGAGCTTGCTCCGTTATAATACATACTTTCTGAAAAAGAAGTACAAGGGAACATATACTCCATAATATCAGATAGATCAACAATTTTTAAACGCTGTCCACCGTTATACCAGGAGCGGTCAACGGAATCGCATAAAAGCACCTTGCCGTTTGTCAGTACACCGAGTAACACCATAGTATGGTAGGAGTTTGTCCAGCGCTTTGTTCTTTTACCAGTGCGGCTATTTTTCTGACGTACTTCAAAAATAATAGAATTCCCTGTTTTTAAATGAGAGATAATATCGTGCTTGGCCTCAGAGTCGGTATAGGTTCTTACATAATTATTATCAACACCGGAAGACTTCAGTATAGAAGAAATTCCGTAGAGAGAGAGGGGCATCTGTCCGCGGAGAGAGCGGTTTACATGCTCCCTTGACCAGTCTTTGTTCGAAGTAAATTGTTTCTCTACACCATCAATAACAGAACTTGGCAAAATGCCGGAGTAATTATCGTTATAGGCTCCAAGAACCGTAGCAAGTGAGCAGGTAGCACATCCATGCCATGCAAGATAAGAATCGTAGCGAGGATAGTTGTGTGCATTTTGTTTGAAAAGCCGGTAAGTGCGCTGCTTTCCGGTTGCGGTTAACATGGAAAAATCGGTTGCTTTCCCCGTATAGCTGTCAGTAATTACATTAACATAGGTGTGACAGGATACATTGCCCAGTGTGCAGGTAATGGTTGCGGAACCTTTCTTCAATGCGGTGACTTTTCCATTAGAATCTACACGGACGATATTTGGTTTATCACTTTTCCAGATAAGAAGTCCTTTATAACGGGTGGCAAGTGCCTGGCTCGAAGAAGAGAATTGAATGGTGTAAGAATCCTTTTTTTGCATAAAAAGGACAGGATCCGTTGTTGTCAGAGCATTGTCCGGCAAAATGAGGTTCTCTCTCTGAGTAGTGCTAAAAGATGGATTTTCAATATCGGCAACATTGATCTTTCTTTGATGAAATACTCCATGTACGCTATAAATAATTTCGGCACTTCCAACATCATTTGCATTCAAAACACCACCTGTAGTTACAGATGCAATATTAGGGTTAGAGCTAAAGTAGGCAGAAGCAGAATCACCGTGAAAAAAATAGAGATTCTTTGTATCCCCTACTGTCATGGAAATTAGCGGATCCGTGATAATCTCGCTCGCCTCTGGCTTTATAGTAAATGACTGCCATAAAAATAAACTGAAAAAAACAAACATAAAGAAATACTTATATGTTGTAGATGTATTCTTTGAAAACATGGAAAACCTCCTTGAATGTAGTATGTACTTTCGGAGTCTTTCTTGCACGTGCTTTTGTGGCTGATTTTCCGCCAGCCGCACCCAGATTTCATCAACGTACGCATCGCGTACGTCTCAAAAAATTGGGCACAACTGACAAAAAATCTTCTCACAAAATCAAGAACAAAAAGATTCCAAGAGTACATTAGTATATAAGTGGTGTGTAATAAATCTACGCTGCATTTACAATATTTTCTAATAGTGTGGATTGAGTATAGCATAATAAAAAACGAAAGTAAAATCTTTAGGAGCAAGATTAAGAATTATTTAAGAATTGAGTATTAATTGTCTTTAGACATGCTGTAGAAAAAATTCATGTAAAAATTAAGAAAATATATAGTAACAATAAATGTTGAGAAAAATAGTTGCAATATGGTAATATATTCAGACAGAAACTTATTTACAGAAGTCATTTACAGAAGAAAATTACAAAGCCACTATATGATTGGTGGTAAAATATGTGATTCACAATGAGATTTCCAGATGCAGGAGGGACAAAAGTGATATATTTTGATAATGCAGCAACAACATTGCAGAAGCCCGAAACAGTAGCAAAAGCAGTAGCGGAAGCTATCAGTAATCTTGGTAATGCCGGAAGAGGAGCCTATGATGCCGCTTTACATAGTATGCGAATGGCTTATGAAACCAGAGAGATGATTAATGAATTTTTTAACGGAGATGGACCGGAACAGGTTGCATTTATGTCGAATGCCACAGAGGCACTAAATACGGCAATTGATGGGATGTTACAGCCTGGTGATCATGTGATTACAACGGCGATGGAACATAATTCTGTGTTACGTCCCTTATATTTAAAAGAACAGCAAGGTGTAGCGCTCACTATTCTTCCAGTCGGAGAAGACGGAACAATTTCAAGTGAGGCATTTGAGGAGGCGATTCGGCCAGATACAGAGGCTATCGTGTGTACACATGCTTCTAATGTAACTGGAACGGCGCTGAATCTGTACCGAATTGGCGAGGCCTGCAAGCGTCATGGGCTGCATTTTATTGTAGATGCATCACAGTCCGCAGGAATTCTCCCAATTGATATTCAGGCAATGAATATAGATGCGCTGTGTTTTACGGGACACAAAGGATTATTTGGCCCGCAGGGAACGGGCGGCCTGTGCCTTAAAAAAGGAGTGATTATTCGTCCATTAAAATCAGGAGGAAGCGGAATCCATTCCTTTGATAAAGAACAGCCACATTCTATGCCGGAACTTTTAGAAGCTGGAACGATAAATGCACATGGAATAGCAGGATTAAAGGCAGGTTTAGAGTACATACAGCAGGAAGGTTTAGAAAGGTTATATACCAGAGAGGCTCTTTTAACAAAGACGTTTTATGAGGGAGTACGCCGTATTGACGGAGTAAAAGTTTATGGAAACTTTGATCAGGAAAAAAGAGCACCGCTTGTAGCCTTGAATATTCGTAACGAAGATGCCGGAAAAGTTAGTGAAATACTTTGGGAAGACTATGGAATTGCCACAAGAGCCGGGGCACATTGTGCCCCGCTCATGCACGAAACTCTTGGGACAACTGAACAGGGAGTGGTTCGTTTCAGCTTCTCAAGCTTTAATACTATGGAAGAAATCAAGACAGCGATAGAAGCAATCCGGGAGCTGGCAGCAGAGTAAAAAGAACCTTATTTAAGAATACATTAGAATATGTATGGAAAATTGTTCCAACAATCTTCATGTCAGCAGAAGAGCCTTATATTAAAAAAGACAAAATGACGATAAAAATTTCAAAAAGGAACAAAATAATTAACAAAATGCATAAAAATGACAGGAATATAGATTGCAGTTTTGATATAATTATGCTATGCTAAATAAAGTGGAAACAAACCAAACACCACAGAAAAAAGGAGGAAATACAGTATGAAGAAAATTACAAGAATATTTGCATTAGCTCTGGCATTTGTGATGGCATTTGCACTTCAGGCACCAGTTAATGCGGCAGAGAAAGCAGCGGTGAATCAGGAAAAAGCACAGGCAACCGTACAGGCAGGCTCATTTACACACAGAGTCCAGTCATTATATTATAATTCTTCAACGAAAAAAGCATCTTTAACTATTGAAGTCAATTCTTCAGGGGTTTATAGATATCAGGTACAATTATTAAATTATAACAAAAAGAAAGTAGTTGCAACAGATGAATGTTCTCTGTATGCATTTTTCACTTTAAAGAAAAATCAGCTTTATTACTACAGAGTAAGAGCAACTTCTTATAACTATTCAACAGGTCAGTATGTTCCTGTTTCAAACTGGTCTTATGGGTATGGAATTAATACAGGAGTTTGTACAGTAAAATTATCAGGTAAGAAAGTAAGAATTAAAACTCCAAAGGTAAAAGGGGTTAAAAAATTTACTTTGTATATGTCAACGAATAGAACAAAAGGATACAAAAAGATAAAAACTGTGAAATCAGGAAAGACTATTACAGTATCTAGCTTTAAGAAGAAATCATTTAAGAAGTATAAAGACTACTATTATTATATCTCTTCTGCTAAGAAGCAGAGTAAGTTTGTTCATAGTTTTTATATAAGAACAGTGTATAGATAAGTTGTAGAGTTTGTTGCTCCGCCATACTGAAAAGATATTCAGTATGGCGGTATTTTGTCTTATGTTTCAGATTTTGTAAGAAGCAGATAGGTGAATTTGTTTTAGAAGAGTTTTTAAATATGTCTGTTTTTATATATTTATTATATGGATTGCAAATGTAGATAAGGTACAAAGAAAAGGAGTTTATAATGAAAAGTATAAGAAAACAAAACTGTATTTTAGCTATCGTAATGTTTGCTTTAATGTCAATATTAACATCTTTTCCTGTTCAGGCACAGACAATAAACCAAAAACAGGCCAAAGTAACCGTACAATATGCCAGCATACCTGCAAAAGTTGAGACATCCTCCAGTGGAGATATATTTATTACAGTAAAAAATATAAGCGATGATTACAGAGCAGATTATGATATGAGGGTGCTTAACAATAAAGGAAATGTTGTGGAAGTATCAGAGCAAAACGGTGGTATAACTTATTTTTCATATTTAAAGAAAAATCGTCTATATTATTATCAGATACGAGAGACACAGACTTCGGCTTATCCATGGGAAGAGGATTTTACAGGTGAATGGACGAAAAAAGTTCCATTTGTTATCGCTCAATATCAGCTCAGCCAAGTAGGCACTGGAAGAAAGGTACGCATTAAAATGCCGAAAATTTCAGGTGTTAAAAGTTATAAAGTATATATGTCCTATAAAAAGGATAGAGCCTGGAAAAAGCTAAAGACAGTAAAAGCCGGAAAGTCAATTGTGGTATCAAAATTCAAAGGCAAGGCACTTGCACGCAATAAAAAATATTACTATAAAATTGTGCCAAGTAAGGGAGTCAATGCAACAATTGGAGTAATTCGCTTTTCTAAGAAGAAATAATTATTTGTTTACGACTATTCGGGGCTATACAAAATATTTTTAAACAGTTATAATCGCTTTTAAATAGGCGCAATTACTATAACTTAAATATTTTAATGAAAAGGAAAGGACATAAGAAATGAACGAAAAAACAATGAACCTCATCAACAAAATACTTTACTACGTCATTGCGCCAATTCTTATATTAGAATTCATATTGACAGACTTACATATCATATCTTTCACTAAAATACTGTTTATCGCTTCTGTAGTAGTACTGCTTATATTGTGTGCCATTTCATTTTTCTATAAAAAGCAGCACCCGGATTATGAGTTCAAGGCAAACGAGATGTATACAAGAATTCTCTTTGCAATTATACTCCTTGAATGTTTCTACTCTGCCGGATTTTTCAAATGGTAGGTTTATTCAGTATCATATATTATCAGATGAAATAAAAAAGAACCATTGTATAGCAAATGATTAATAATCATTGCAAGGAAGATGTTTGATTGCATTTTCACTTGCTTTGATGAATACTTGCTATATAATGATTCTTTTTTATTTGAGACTTTGAGAAATTGTGAGACTATTCGAGATTCTTTTTATCCTCTTACAACTGAATTATGCTAAAAATAATTTGACTTTTATGTAAAAATATGTTTATAATAATACAAGCAACTTGGAAATTTTATAAAAGAATCGGAGGTAGCGTAAGTGGTATATACAAAAAAGTTACAGTCTAAAGTCTTAGAGCGTGTTTGAAAAAAGAATTAGAAAAACGCTACGAAGGATACAAAGAAAAAATTATACGATGATGAATAGAAATGTATTTAAAAAGAAAGAATGTGAGGAAGAAAGTATGACAGTTGCCAAGTAAGAAGAAAAGAAATGGAGGTTAAAAATGTTTACGAAAGTAATGAAAGAAGAACTTATAGCAGGTTTATTAAAAATTTTCGGAAACAATATTTCAATGATAATTCTATATGGTTCAGTTGCGCGAAATGAATATACAGACGAAAGTGATATAGATATAGCTATCATATTGAAAAATGAAATAGATAACAAAACAAAAGAACAATTTATAAATTGGTCTGCGGATATGGATATTAGATATGATAGAGTTTTTTCTATTATAGATATTAAAGAATCCAATATTCAAAAGTGGGGGGATAGTTTACCTTTTTATAGGAATGTAAAAAAGGAGGGGATTGTTCTTTGGAAAGCAGCTTAAGAGAATTAGCAATGTATCGAATGGAACGTGCTTTTGAAATGTTAATAGCTGCAGAAGATAATTTAAAAATAGGACAATATAAAACTTCTTTAAATCGTTCATATTATGCAATTTTTCATGCTATGAGAGCGGCCAATATTATAAAAGGTTTTGATTCCTCCAAACATTCAGGAGTAATAGCTTTTTTTAATAAGGAATATTTAAAGGAAAATATTATAGATAGAAAAATGTCTCCAATAATAAAAAACAGTTCATTTTTTAGAGAAAAATCGGATTATGATGATTTCTTTATTGCAAGTAAAAAGGATGCAGAAAACCAACTGAAAAATGCAAAGATATTTTTAAGTGTAGTAGAGGATTATTTAAAAACGGAAAATCACAACCTTCTGGCGAATCCTCAAATCTCCCGGCATTAAATGGTGATTCTGAATTTAGCTAAAGACAAAACCCTGTAAAATAAATAGTCCCTATTTGTGGCCTTGGAGCAAAGGCCACAAATAGGGACTATTTATTTTACAGGGTTCGTCAGTTTAGACTAAACCTACTATTTTATTAATCAGCCTTTGGTCCTGCCTCAGCAATATTCTTAGGCATATTAGGATATTTCTTAGTAAAGTTATCCTGGAACATCTTAGCAAGCTTCTTAGCCTGTGCATCGTAAGCAGCTTTATCTTCCCATGTGTCACGAGGGTTCATGATTTCAGAAGGTACGTTAGGACATGTCTGAGGAATGTCTACGTTAAATACTTCATCATGTTTGTACTCTACATCATCAAATGTTCCGTTTAATGCTGCAGTTACCATTGCACGAGTGTATTTTAACTTCATACGGCTGCCTACTCCGTAAGGGCCACCTGTCCATCCTGTGTTAACAAGATATACTTTAGTGTTGTATTTTTCAATTCTTTCTCCGAGCATGTTAGCGTATACGGATGGATCCATTGGCATGAATGGTTCACCGAATAATGTGGAGAATGTTGGCTGTGGTTCTGTGATTCCACGTTCTGTACCAGCAAGTTTGGATGTGAATCCTGTTACGAAGTGGTACATAGCTGCGTTCTCATCTAATCTGGAGATTGGAGGAAGTACACCGAATGCATCAGCAGTTAAGAAGATAACTACTTTAGGGATTCCGCCAACACCAGGAATCTGTGCGTTGGAAATATAATCAACTGGGTATCCTACACGAGTATTCTCTGTAAGAGATCCATCATCAAAGTCAAATTCGCGAGTTTCGTCATCCATGATAACGTTCTCTACAAGGCTTCCGAACTTGATAGCGTTGTAGATTTCCGGTTCGTTCTCTGCGCTTAAGTTAATACATTTAGCGTAGCATCCGCCTTCGAAGTTGAAGATACCTCTGTCAGACCAGCCGTGTTCGTCATCACCGATTAATTTACGGTTAGGGTCTGCAGAAAGAGTAGTCTTACCTGTTCCAGATAAACCGAAGAATACAGCTGTCTCATGAGTTTCTGGATCCATGTTAGCGGAGCAGTGCATTGGAAGTACACCTTCTTTTGGCATTAAGAAGTTCATTACAGAGAATACAGACTTCTTAATCTCTCCTGAGTACTGGGAACCACAGATAACTACCTGTTTCTGTTCGTAGTCAACGATGATAGCTGCTTCAGAATGAGTTCCATCGATTTCTGGAATACATTTGAATCCAGGTGCAACGAAGATAGTGAAATCAGCTTCGCCATAGTTCTCTAATTCTTCTGCTGTAGGACGAATTAAGAGTTCATGAATGAAAAGGTTCTGGCTTGCTAATTCGTTAATGATACGGAACTTTCTTGTGCAGACAGGATCAGCACCAGCCATACCATCAAAGATGAAGATTTCTCTGTTCTGAAGGTAAGCGATTACTTTAGAACGAATTGCATTGAACTTCTCCTGAGTGATAGGAACGTTAACGCTTCCCCATGCAATGTCATCATGAACAGAAGGAGTATCAACGATAAATTTATCTTTAGGAGAACGTCCTGTATATTTACCTGTAGTTACAACGAGTGCACCAGTGTTAGAAAGCTTGCCCTCGCCTCTTCTTAAAGCTGCCTCTGTTAACTGTGCAGGTGTTAAATTGCGGTAAACTGCTTTAGGATTCACAATCCCAAGTTTTTCGATACCATATGTTTCCATAGTATTACCTCCTAAGTTGTATTTAAATTAAACTGTTGTACTTTTTATCGTACGTTGTCTATTGTACACTTTTTGTGTCGATTTTCCAATGAAAAAAGAATAAAAATCCCAAATAATGAAATTCCATTATTTTTTCAAACACGCTCTAGTATAACAATGCAGGATTGAAATGTCAATTATTCAAAACAAATAAAATGACCAATTATGAGTAAAAATATTAAAAATATTTAAAAAACGCGTGTATACAAGCAATATTTTTAAGGAACCTTGCTGAGAATTTCTGTTTCCTTTTCTATTTCCTGCCTTAAAATTGCAAAATTGCAAGAACCAACATTCAGAACTGCTTCATGAAAATCAGAAATTTTAAATGATTTTCCAAGAGAGGCAGCCATCTCCTTTTCTAATTTGTTTAATTCATAATATCCAATACTGTAAGAAAGATAAGTAGCCGGATTTTCAATAACGTATTGGTAAAGTTGTTTTGTAGCGGATTTATCAATTCCGTAAGTCTTTAAATAATCGGCCAGTGCATTTTCATCATAATTTTTATAATTCACATATAAATCGCTCAGAGAGGACAGGGAGAGTGAGAGCAGGTCATTATCCCGATATAGTTGGCGGAGCTGTGCCTGTGTTTTTTCATCGACATTTTTAAATTCTGTAAAATTATAGCTGTATAACTGGGCATAAGTCCCCCATCCTTCGTCATATCCGTCACAGTGAAGAAATGTACGGAGAGGGGAAGGATTCGTACTTAAAAAATAATTCGTCTGGTATAAATGTCCCGGATAGCCTTCATGGGCAAGTGTGGAAAACATTTCGTTGGACTCCACACGGTTGTTATTGATGTAAATAATATTTGCATCTTTACTGTCAATTGGAGGTACAAGATAAAATGCACAGGCGGAAGTGCCGGAAAGAGCGTTAGGAACATTTTTTAATTCATAAGAAATGTTCTTTATTTCCGGGAAATCCACAAGAGAATCGTCTTTTAACTGCTCCATGATTTCCTTTGGTTTTGAAAGTGTCGGAACCGCACTGAGATATTCTGTATACAGGTCTTTATTTTGTGTTGTCAGGGAAGAAATATCTTTTATCGTATCTTTTAACTGTGTTTCCAAAGCTGTGATACATTCTTCCGGGGACATGTCTGTTCCGACATCGGACTGGAGAAGAAAACGATAGTAGTCCTGGCCATTTTCATATTCGCAGAGTCTCTCTTTTGTGCTGTTATCAGATGTAGTATGTTTGCTGCCTGTAGAGACCTGTAAAGCAGTTTTTAAATGCTCATATGCGGGAAATACTTTATTTGTAATGAGTAATCGGTTATTTGCGGTGTAGCTTGCTTTCTGATCTTCACTTAAAGTATCAAGGGAATCCAGACGTTCCTCAAAACTTTCAACGAGAAGATTATTTTCTTCGCTTGCATTTAAAAATTGGTTAATCTGGTCGATAGTATCAGAGATTACAAAATCAGGGCTTACAATATCTGCGTTACGGCGCTCTTCCTCAAAATCAAGAACTTGCGTAAAAAGTTCTGGAATTTGATTTACAAGTGATAAATAATCTTTAATATCTTTTTCGTTGTCAAAACGATATTCGGAAAGAGTTACAGGAATATCCGAAGGTAATCCATCTGCACCGAAAGGAGAAGAATAAAGAATATATTTTTCACTCATAATAGTTTCATTTAGATAATCCTGAAAAATCTGCCAGGTAAGTTTCTGTTCTTTTGTCAGGCTGCTTGTTGGAAAAGTATAAAGTTCTTGAAGAAGTTGTTTTGAACGTTTGCAGTTTTTCTTTGCCGTATCCGAAGAAAGCTCTCCATAAGTGGGAGAGGGTTCCTTTTTAATACCGTAAGAAGACGGATCAGAGAGTTTAAAATGCAAAGTAATTGTGTTTTCGGTAGCGAATTCTTTAAAGCAGGAATCAAGAAACTGGTCAAATTTTTTCTGCTTTGAAGAATTATGTGTACTGGATTGTCCACAACCTGCTAAACTGACTCCGCAAATAAGGATAAGAAGTAGAAAAAACAAGTGGGTAAATAGTGCTTTAGACAATGGTCTGCGATGATTTTTCTTCATAGTCGGCCTCCTTTGATAGCATTTTTATATCGGAAGATAAAAAGTATTTGGTATTATACTATGAATTATACAGGAAAACTATTAGTTTTTCAGAAAAATAACCATAGACGAATATTCGGATTTATTCTATAATAATATGTACGCGCAAAATTACCCTGTAAATACAATTGCTGTATAAATCAGGGATAAAAGATTCTAAGGGTACATTAAGGAAAGTTGACGAACAGATAACAGACCTAATGACACAGGTTGCATAGGAGGTATAATAGATAAATGAGTAAGAAACCATATTACATTACAACTGCAATTGCTTACACATCCGGCAAACCTCATATTGGTAACACATATGAGATTGTTTTAGCAGATGCAATTGCAAGATTTAAGAGAAAAGAAGGCTATGATGTACGTTTCCAGACAGGAACAGATGAACATGGTCAGAAAATCGAGTTAAAGGCAGCAGAAGCTGGAATTTCTCCAAAGGAATTTGTTGATAACACAGCAGGAGAAATCAAGAGAATCTGGGATTTAATGAACACATCTTACGATAAGTTTATCCGTACAACAGATGAGGATCACGAAAAACAGGTTCAGAAGATCTTTAAGAAGCTTTACGATAAGGGTGACATTTACAAGGGACATTATGAAGGAATGTACTGTACACCATGTGAATCTTTCTTCACAGAATCTCAGTTAGTAGATGGCAAGTGTCCAGACTGTGGCCGTCCATGCCAGCCTGCAAAGGAAGAGGCTTATTTCTTCCGTATGAGCAAATACGCTGACCGTCTGATTCAGTATATTAATGATAACCCTGATTTTATTCAGCCAGAATCCCGTAAGAACGAGATGATGAACAACTTCCTTTTACCAGGACTTCAGGACTTATGTGTATCCCGTACTTCTTTCTCATGGGGTATTCCTGTAGACTTTGATCCAAAGCACGTTGTTTATGTATGGCTTGATGCATTAACAAACTATATCACAGGCCTTGGATATGACTGCGATGGTGAAAGTGGAGAATTATTTAAGAAATACTGGCCAGCAGACTTACATCTGATCGGTAAAGATATTATACGTTTCCATACAATTTACTGGCCAATCTTTTTAATGGCATTAGATCTTCCACTTCCAAAACAGGTATTTGGACATCCTTGGTTATTACAGGGTGACGGCAAGATGAGTAAATCCAAAGGTAATGTAATTTACGCAGATGACCTCGTAGATTTGTTCGGTGTAGATGCTGTTCGTTACTTTGTACTTCACGAGATGCCATTTGAGAACGATGGTGTAATCACATGGGATCTCTTAGTAGAACGTATGAATTCTGACCTTGCCAATACACTTGGAAACCTTGTAAACCGTACAATTTCCATGTCTAATAAATACTTTGGCGGAGTTGTAGCTAACAGTGGAGTGACAGATGGATTTGATAAGAATCTTATGGACGTAGCATTAGATACAAAGCATAAAGTAATAAAATGTATGTCTAAGCTCAGAGTTGCAGATGCTATGACAGAAATCTTTAACTTATTTAAACGTTGTAACAAGTACATTGATGAGACAATGCCATGGGCTTTAGCAAAAGATCCTGCAAAACAGGACAGACTTGCTACAGTTCTTTACAATTTAGTAGAAAGCATTACAATCGGTGCTTCTTTACTTTCTCCATTTATGCCAGAAACAGCAGAAAGAATTTTTGCACAGCTTAATTCTTCCGAAAGAACTATGGACGAACTTGAAATGTTCGGTCTTTACGAATCTGGAAAGAAAGTAACAGACAAGCCAGAAATCCTTTTTGCAAGACTTGATGCAAAAGAAGTACAGGCAAAAGTAGACGAGATGAATGCTTCAAGACAGGCTCCAGCTGAAGAAGAGAAAAAAGATGACGAACCAGTAATCGACATCGAACCAAAAGAAGAAATCACATTTGATGATTTCGAAAAAATGCAGTTCCAGGTTGGTGAAATCATTGCCTGCGAAGAAGTAAAGAAGTCTAAAAAGCTTCTCTGCTCCCAGGTTAAGATTGGCAGCCAGGTAAAACAGATTGTTTCCGGTATTAAGAAACATTATAGCGCAGAAGAAATGGTTGGTAAGAAGGTTATGGTTCTTGTAAACTTAAAACCTGCGAAATTAGCCGGTGTACTTTCTGAAGGTATGCTCTTATGCGCAGAGGACGAAAATGGGGAATTATCCCTGATGGTACCAGAGAAGAAGATGCCAGCAGGCGCAGAGATTTGTTAATTAAATTCTGAGTTGCCGCAGGCAGGGGAGACGCTCCCGAAGAGAGGCAATACCCTATATTTGTGACTTTCGTCGCTGCAGGTTGAATGTTCGCTTAAACGCTCGCATCCAACCCTTGGTCTAAGGTCACAGCTATAGGGTATCTTCTCTCTTCGGGAGCGTCTATTTTCCCTGTGGCAAACCAGGGATTAAAGAGGTATACTATGATTTTTGATACACATTCTCATTATAATGATAAACAGTTTGATGCAGATAGAGCGGTCGTTCTCGAATCGCTAAAAGATGCTGGCGTGACACAGGTTGTCAATGTCAGTGCAAGCTGGAAAGACCTGATGGATACCTTAGAACTTATTTCGAAAGTACCTTTTATGTACGGTGCAGTCGGAATTCATCCAGACCATGTTGGTGAACTTAATGAGGAACGGATGGAGCAGCTTCGGGAATATTGTCACAGGGATAAAATCGTGGCAGTCGGAGAGATTGGTCTTGATTATCACTGGAATGTAGAGCCAAAAGAAGTACAGCAGGAGTGGCTTATCAGACAGCTTCATCTTGCAACAGAGGAAAAACTTCCTGTAATTATACATAGCAGAGACGCATCGCAGGATACATTTGACATTATGAAAAAGGAACACGCCGGAACGACAGGCGGTGTAATTCATTGCTTTTCCGGTTCTGCTGAAATGGCAAAAGAATATGTAAAAATGGGTTATTACATTGGTGTAGGAGGTGTCGTTACCTTTAAAAATTCCCGTGTGCTGAAGGAAGTTGTAAAGGCAATTCCATTAGAGTGTATTGTAGTAGAAACCGACTGCCCTTACCTTGCACCAGCACCACACAGAGGAAAGCGAAATAGCTCTGCATATCTGCCGCTGGTGATTGAAGAAATCGCAAGACTTAAGGAAATTACAGCGGAAGAAGTAGAAAATGTAACCTATGAAAATGCTCAGAGATTGTATGGGTTAATTCATTAGGAGAACAGAAGGACAGACGAACTCTGGAAGAGAAAGAATCCATATCTGTGACTTTCGTCGCGGCGTGTTGAATGTTCGCTTAGCCGCTCGCATCCAACACTTGCTCCCAGGCCACAGATATGGATTCTTTCTCTTTTACATATTGTCCCTTTCTTGATTTCGTCTCTTGAATGAGATATCTATTTCATGTATTATTATCTTATTATAGAGAAACTAAGTAAAAATTTAAGGGGAAGACTTCAACATTGATTCCCCAAATATAAAATTGCTTTCAAAATCTTATGACAGCCCAAGGAGGTCTTATGGCGAATTTAGGAAACCCGCAGGAAACGATTGCAGTTTTACAGCGGTATGGATTTAATTTTCAGAAAAAATATGGACAGAACTTTTTGATTGATACGCATGTACTCGATAAAATTATTGGTGCAGCAGAGATTGGAAAGGATGATTTTGTTTTAGAAATCGGACCGGGAATTGGAACGATGACGCAGTATCTTGCGGAGGCGGCAAGGGAAGTTGTTGCGGTAGAGATTGATACAAAGCTGATTCCAATTCTGGAGGATACTTTAAAGGAATATGATAATGTTACAGTATTGAACGAAGATATTTTAAAGGTAGATATTCGCAAGATTGCAGAAGAAAAGAATGGTGGAAAACCAATTAAAGTCGTTGCGAACCTGCCTTACTATATTACAACACCAATTATCATGGGGTTATTTGAGAGTGAAGTACCACTGGACTCTATTACAGTTATGGTGCAGAAAGAAGTCGCTGACCGTATGCAGGTAGGCCCGGGAACAAAGGATTATGGTGCTCTTTCTTTAGCAGTACAGTATTATGCAGAACCATATATCGTGGCAAATGTACCGCCAAACTGCTTTATTCCAAGACCTGCGGTTGGTTCTGCAGTTATCCGTTTAACTCGTTATCAGGAAAAACCAGTTAAGGTAAATGATTCCGCATTTATGTTTAAGATTATTCGTGCTTCTTTTAATCAGAGAAGAAAAACGCTGCAGAACGGACTTTATAATTCAAGCGAACTTCGTATTCCAAAGGAAAAGACAGTAGCGGCGCTTGAAGAGATGGGGCTTACTCCGACAATTCGTGGAGAAAAGCTTTCTTTAGAGGAGTTTGCAAAGTTATCGGATATTCTTGGAAGATAAGAGCGTGTTTGAAAAATCATTCCTGCAATCTGCACGTCCCAATTTGCGGTATATTTTTACAGGATATTTGGTGGCATAAAAGTCATTCTGCAGAATACATTAGTGAAAAAAGGAGTATCATCATGGCAGATTATCAAAGGATACTTTCTTATTTGTATCGTTATGAAAAGGCAGAGAAAAAGGAATGCTTCGGGTTTGTTAAGGCAGAACAAAAGTCAGGCAGCCTTAAACTGACGATTCAGATAGACGATGAGCGTTTATTGCAGGGAATGGAGCTTAAATTATGTTTTTATGAGCGGCAGGGAGAGAGCTGGCAAGTCTGGCAGTTAGACACACTCATTACGCAAGAACATAAGGAAGAAATACATTTGACCTACCCTGCAGCTATGCTTCCGGCTGGTTTTCGGATAAAGGGACAGTCGGGAGTATTACTTTATTATCAGGATGCTTTTTATTACGGAAGTGTGTGGATTGGAGAGGAAATTCCGGCAGAAACTTTGGAGCCTCTTCGGTGGCATAAGATTGTGAATTCTGCAAAAGATAAATCTCAAATGCAGGAAAATAAATCTGGAAAAGATATTGCTGGTAAAATATCAGAAAAACAGACAGAGACAGAAAAGATTATTCCAGATAAGATGTCAGAAAAACAAAAAGTATCAACAAGAAATATTACTGATGAGATGTTACAGGAGCAACAAGAATCAGAGGAAAATATTTTAGAAGAAAAAGGTCAGATAAACACAGAGAGTTTTGAGGAAAAGGATTTTCAAAAGAGAGCTGAGAATAAGATAGAGAACATAAAATCAGAGGAAAACTTGCCTGATTCAGAAAATGATATAGCACATAGCAATAATACAAATATAGAAGAAAGTGTTAAAATAAAAGAATTTTCAGAAGATGGTATTGAATCAAAAAATAAATCTGAACTAGAACTAAAATCAGAGTTAAAGACAGATTCTGAAATAGAATCAAAATCAGAGTTGAAGACAGATTCTGAAATAGAATCAAAATCAGAGTTAAAGACTGATGCTGAAATGGAATCAAAATCAGAGTTGAAGACAGATTCTGAAATAGAATCAAAATCAGAGTTAAAGACTGATGCTGAAATGGAATCAAAATCAGAGTTGAAGATTGACTCCGAAATAGAACCCCAAATAAAAATAGAAGCAGAAACTGAGCCAGAAGCCACTTCTGTTGTTGATAATTTTGAAAAAATGTGGATAAATGCAATGAAAAAGAACCCTTCTGTGGACAATATTTTTAATACCGCTTTTTATGAAGGATGCAGGATTTCAACCACGGATTTGGCACAGTTTGGGGAAGAAGCCAGCGTACTTAAAAGCAATCAGTTCCTTTTGAAAGGATATGGGAGATATCATCATATTCTGGCAGGAAAAGTAAGGTACGCAGGAGAAGAACGCTACTGTATCGGTGTGCCGGGAATTTATGAGAATCGGGAAAAATATATGGCAGAAATTTATCAGTTTCCAGTATTTTTATCACTTACAGAGAATCGTATGAAAACTGGAAGTTTTGGATACTGGTTGTATCTGCTGAGAGACGGAATATAAATCGACAGTTTGGCAGATTATTGCAAACGTATTTTTTGATGTGATTATGGTGATTTTATTGGGGGAAGGGAAGCTCCCATCTGTAGGCAGGAGGGTATCACAAAATATTGAAATAAGTACGTCGCTATTTTACGGGACTATGAGTTTCATAAATGGGAGAATATTTTATGAGAAAATATACAGAAGACGAAAAATTTATGAAAGAGGCAATTAAGCAGGCAAAAAAAGCAGAGGCGATTGGTGATGTGCCAATTGGCTGTGTTATTGTTCATGATGGAAAAATAATTGCCAGAGGATATAATAAGCGGAATAAGGATAAGACTGTGCTTGCACATGCAGAACTTCTTGCGATGAAAAAAGCATGTAAAAAGCTTGGAGACTGGCGATTGGAAGACTGTACGATGTACATCACTTTGGAGCCTTGCCAGATGTGTGCCGGAGCAATTGTGCAGGCGAGAGTGACGAGAGTCGTTATTGGCAGCATGAATGCGAAAGCTGGTTGTGGCGGCTCAATACTTAATCTTCTTGAAATGCAGGAATTTAATCACCAGGCAGAGGTAGAAAGAGGCGTTCTTCAAGAAGAATGCTCGGAAATGCTCTCAGCATTTTTTAGAAAATTAAGAGAAATTCAAAAAGAAAAAAAGAAAAAGCGAAAGCTGATACAGGAAAAAAATCAGACTGATAATTAGAATTAAAATGTAGCACAAAGCTGGTTGCGAGACTGGCTTTGTGCTTCTTTTATAAAATTGTAAGTTTGAAACGAATAATCAGTAAAGTACTCGGCGATTAAGTGAACGAGGATTCCTGCCTGATTTCCTAAAGAGATAATAACTAGTAACATGTAAAAGTATGCTATGCATTGTATAACACAAATCTCTCAGCAAGAATGCGGAGGCATTCTTGAATAAAAAAGCGTCATAGCAATAAAGATATATAACAATCTTCATTATTATGACGCTTTCTATTATGTGAATATAAAAATCGAATTATTAAAACCGTGCGGTCAGCTTTGTATGCTTACCAACAGACGTTACCTCTACAGTTAGCTCGAACCAGGCACCCTCACGGCACACAGGAGAGTCTCCTTAGTGCTGCTCCGTTCCCGACCTGACACGGTTCAGAGGTTCCTGTTGCGCGAGACCCAATTGTCAACACCACTTATAAAGGGCAGCTCCATCAATAAGACATCCGAGGCTGACCATCACTCCTGCTATAGCGGATTTCAGGTACAGGACGCCGCTAACTTCCCAGCTGCACGGTAAATATCAGTATACAGGATTTTTCCAGTTAAGTCAATGGTTTTTTGCTATTTAATTCATTGGAGAAACAACAGACGAAGCCATTTCCCCCAATAAGGCATATTTGTGGCACTGGCTTCTGTGCTGTGGCTGGAGAAGGTGAATTAAACAGGGGAGGGGATTTGGGGACAGAAGCTGACGTCTTCTGCTTACTCGAGAATGACTGGGAATAGGGGGATTGGTTCTCTTGGGCATCTGTCTAATGAATTAAATAATAAAAAAGGGGAAAAATATTTGGGAATGAGGATGGATGTAGTTTACTAATTAAGTAATTATAAGTAAAAATAATTATTTAAAGGAAAATATTGACACAGAACAAAGGCTGTGTTATGCTGTTGCTATGTTCATAAATTTATTTAATAATTAGTAGAGGTTTATTGGGATTGTGTCTTAAGTAGAAAGGCGGGAAACATTGCAGGGAGATGTTATAGATTCATGGGAAGAGAGACTTCGGCTTACTTTAGACCATTTTCGTAATGAGAATATGGCGGATTTTCGTAAGAATTCCGAAGCATACAGGCGTTTGGTGAGAGAAGAAGAGGAAGCCTATGCGAAGCTGGACACGCTGAATCTGACAGAGGAGCAGAGGGAGGTTATTGAAGAGGCTTTTGAGGCTCAGAGTGCAGCGGAGGCAGAGTATGCGACAGAGAGTTATTTTTGTGGAATAGCAGATTGTATCCGTTTTTTGAAATATATTGAGGGGACAAGAAGCAAGTAATGTGGTATTTGGACATTTTATCCTCTTACAGCAAGAAGACTCCGACCTCTAAGGTGGGAGATGAATTGCCAGGCTATTAGAATTTAAATTATATTTGGAGGAAGATTGCGTATATAATATTTTTCTAAGATGAACAGAGATGGGGACAATGATAGAAACTGGATTAAGAGATTAAGCGGGAATCCCTGGCAATTCAACTACCGGGGACTTTACATAAGGATAAAGAGTCGAAAAAGATTGAATATATGAGATTTTCCTTGAAAAGAGGTATAGGGTTTGATATAATGTTTTATTGACTATGGGCTGAGGAAAAATTTTAAGTCCCATGATAAATGAAGATAGATACACTGTTTGAATGCCGGTAAGTACGGCACAGGGAAAGTAGGAGGAAGAAGAATGCATTGGTCTGAGAAGATTGCAAAGGATATTATTAAGAGATCTCCGGACAAGGAAGAGTACGTTTGTGCAGCGGGTATTAGCCCATCCGGATCCATTCACATCGGTAATTTTAGAGATATAGCAACAAGTTATTTTGTATATAAGGCTTTAATTAAACAGGGCAAGAAGGCTCGTCTGTTATTTTCATGGGATGAGTTTGACCGTTTCAGAAAAGTACCTGTTAATGTTAAAGAAGTAGCACCAGAATTAGAGAACGAGATTGGTAAGCCATATGTAGACGTTAAGGATCCATATGGATGCTGTTCTTCTTATGCAGAACATTTTGAGAAAGAGTTCGAAGCATCTCTTTCACGTTTTGGAGTAAAGGTTGACTTCCGCAGACAGAGCGAGAACTACCGCAGCGGTAAGTATGCGAAGTATGTTATTCAGGCTGTACAGAAGAGACGTGAGATTTTTGATATTCTTGATAAGTTCCGTCAGCAGGTTGCAACACCAGAAGAAAGAGAAGCATATTATCCAGTAAGTATTTACTGCCCGGTATGTGGTAAGGATGAGACTACTATCACATCTTCTTCTGAAGATGGAGTAACTTGTGAGTACACATGTAAGTGCGGACATAAGGGAACATGGGATTTCAGCAAGGACTTTAACTGTAAGCTTGCATGGAAGATTGACTGGCCTATGCGTTGGATGATTGAAGGCGTTGACTTTGAGCCGGGCGGAAAGGATCATGCCAGCCCAGGAGGAAGTTACGATACAAGTAAGATTATTGCTAAGAAGATTTTCGGAGCACAGGCTCCTATGTTCAAGGGATACGAGTTTGTAGGTATTAAGGGAACAACAGGTAAGATGTCTGGTTCTACAGGTCTTAACCTTACACCAGATACATTACTTAAGATTTATCAGCCAGAAATGATTTTATGGCTTTATTCTAAGTCAGAACCAAACAAGGCATTTGATTTCTGTTTTGATGATGAGATTTTACGTCAGTATTTTGAGTTTGATAAGATGCTCAAGGTATATCAGGCAGGTAAGGGTAAGAACTACGATTACATCGAAGGTATCATGCATAACTGTATGATTGAAGGGCGTGAGCTTTATCCGGTACCAATGCAGCAGATTGTAAACTTTGGTTCTGTTGTAGACTTTAATGCAGATATGCTTGAGACAGTATTCGAGAAGATTGGTACTCCATATAAGAAAGAGGAGTTTGCAGAGCGTCTTGAACTTGCAAAATACTGGTTAGAGAAGTGTTCCCCTGAGAACATGAATACTCTTCTTGGATATAGAAACTGGGATTTCTATAACACTTTGAATGAGGTAGAGAAGAAGGAGATTCAGTTACTTCATGACTTTATTGCTAAGGGAGAGTATGATTTAGATGCTCTTAACAGCTTTATTTACACGATTCCAAGAGAAGCAGACCCAGACTTCCAGGAAGAGAATAAGAAGACTGCACAGGCACAGTTCTTCAAGAATGCATATAACCTTATGATTGGTAAGGCAGCAGGCCCAAGACTTTACTTATTCCTGTTTGCTGTAGAGCCACAGAGATATCTTGGACTTCTTGATTTCTCCACTCCACAGACAGAGGAAGAGAAGACTCTTGCAGCAGAAGCAAAGGCTGAGGCAGAGAGAAAAGCTGCTGAAGAAGAAGCAAGAAGAAAGGCTGCCGAGGAAGAGGAAGCTCGTAAGAATGCAATCGCACCAATCAAAGAAGAGATTACAATTGATGAGTTTGATAAAGTAGATATGCGTGTTTGTAAAGTTATCAACTGTGAGATTGTAAAGAATGCTAAGAAACTCTTAAAACTCACATTGTTTGATGGATTAGATGAGAGAGTTATTGTATCCTCTATCCGTGATGAGTACACACCAGAAGAACTTATCGGAAGAAAGATTATCGTAATCGCTAACTTAAAACCAGCAAAGTTTGCTGGAGTGAAGAGCAATGGTATGCTTATTGCAGCAAGCGGAGATGATTTTGGATGTAAGATTATCTTTGTTGATGACTGCGTACCAGAAGGAACAGCAATTCACTAAAATATTTTTCAAACACGCTCTAAAGTGCTTTTACGATATTTTACAAAGAATACAGACAGATAAAATATATAATGCACGTCATATTTTGCCAGGCTGGTATAATGTGGCGTGCATATTTTTATAATAATTTTGCAGGAAGCGGGTAAGGGGATGTTATAGATGAATAAAAAAGAAAAGAAACTTATCGGAGCATTGATCGGACTTGCGAAAGCATGTAATGTTCACTTAAAAACAGAGAATACAGATGGTATTATTATAAAGAGTCTTGCGTCAATATTTCCTTTAGAGGAGAATGGCGAAGAATTATTACAACGTGTCCGTGAAGAAAAGCTTGCGGTAGCCCCAGATTGTGCCACCTGTTTTGCGCCTTGCGGCAATACAGACGAGTATAACCTGGATGAGCTGCAAGCGTCTGGTATAAGTGAGACTGTACGGGATTTAAAGTTTCAGCTTTTGAATGTAAGTCATGAAATCGCTTCTGGAATGGTATCTTATACAATAAACAGCACAGAAGAAAACATAAGCTTATTGTATAAGGCATTATGTGTGGTCAGTTATGATGTAGACGAAGAGAGGGTGCAGACTGTCCTTAAAGAACTGCAGAGGATTACAATATAATAAAAGGAGAAAAACAAACAGATGAATACTATCTGTTTGTTTCTCTCATCCCACAAATCAGCTTTTATTTTTTGCATTAAAACAGTAGAAAGTCACGGTGTCCCCAGATTCTAATGTTGCAGTATACCCTGCTACAGAGTCTTCGAATAAATCTTCTTCATCGATTTTGTCGTAGGAAATGACAGCAGGAATGGTAATAACACCTTCCTGTCCTGCAAGGTTGAACTGGATTTCATCATCATCTGCATAATAATTAAAGAAGCAGGAGTCAAAAGAAATCCAGATTTTGTTGATTCGTATATTTCCCATAATGCCGCGATAGTTGCGGAGTAAGGTATGGAATTCAGATGTTTTTGTCATAAAATAATCCTCCAGTCCAGAGCTTGTTTGAGAAATCAAAAAGGATATGCACGCTCCAGTATTTAATAGTAAATTACATGGATATAGTTTATCATGTTTCGACAATAATTGCTATTTTTTCTGTATAATGATAAGATTAAGACAGAGTATAAAATACATTCTAATAGTTATATCAGATGTGAGATGACTCCCACATCTGTAGGTGGCGAGCAACAAATCAGTATCAGTGGGCATTCTTGAAAAATGTATTTTGGGGATTGTCATGGACTATAGAAAGAAAATTAAGGGATAAATAAAATTTGGGCGCAATTAACAAAAATTTCTTATAAAATCAAACATAAAAAGATTTTGGGAGTACATAACATTTTTTAGAAATTAAGCAGGAATCTCGATAATTCAGGTACCGAGTTTTTCATGGAGGGAAATATTGAAGGAGAGAAGAGGGTTAAGTAGAGAATTGAAAAGGGCAGGAAGTATTCTATTTTTGCTTTGTTTTATTTTGGCGGGAAGCCTTTTTTTCACAAAAGATGTAGATGCAGCGACATTTTCAGATACGCAAAAAGAATATATTAATGTGCTGTCAAAGTTTATGATAGAGGGAACGGTTTCGGGAAATCTTGATGTTTACCGAACGGTGAGCCAGGGAAAATCTGGTAAGAAGTGTATGGAAGCGGCAGCTATTTCAAACAGAGCAGCTCTTATGGCTGAGGGAATAGATTTTCTTGATTCTAACTGGTCACAGTATTATGCAGTAGAAACGAGAGATGGAGCGACAACATTTAACAGTACGAAGCTCATAAGCCGCAGTAAGTTTCGCAGAAGGTATAAGAAGATTATACGAGGGCTGGATGAGGCATTGTCAACTGTAGATTCTTCTATGAGCCAGGCAGATAAAGCGATGGCAGTGTATATTTATTTTGCGGAGAACACGACGTATAAAGAGTCAAAAGATGCACACACAGGATATGATGTGTTGGTAAGTCATGTGGGTGTGTGTGACGGTTTGGCTAATGCTTATGCTCTTGCGATGAATACGCTTGGAATTCCATGTGCGGTTATCAGTAATTATTCAAAAAACCATTCCTGGAATATAGTAAAGCTTAATGGAATCTGGTATTTTGTTGATTTGACCAATGGTGTGGGAGTCGGCAAGCATGAGGGAATGGTAGTGACTTATGATAGTTTCCTTGTGGGGAAGAATACTTTTCTAAAAACCCATCCTGGATACAAGAAGCAGGATCTATACGGACAGGGCAATTCAAATAATCTGAAGATGCGGAAGATTAAACTGGCATCTTCTGATTATATAAAGAATTCAAAAGAGATGAAGCAGGCGCTTGAGAATAAAACATGTACATTCTATCATAAGGGATATTGGTACTGGATTTCTCAGGATAATTATCTGAAAAAGTCGAATTTGAGAGGAAATAAAGCGGTTGTATTTTATGCGCCAAGGTCGGGTAATTATATAGGGTGGATTCGGCAGTATAACAATCGGATTATTCTGTCATTGAATTCTGGCATCTATCGAATGAGCTTTTTAAATAAATATCCTATTTTACTGAAAAAGGTAGATAATCGGGATAGAAATGCGGAGACAAAGGGAGCATTATGGAGTCTTATTTATATTGGAAGATTCATTGTGAATAAGAATGGCTGGCTTTCCTATTATACGACAGACTTTCATGGTGTCAGGAGAGGAAATGTAAAGATTTTTCTCGGAAGGGCACAGCAATCTGGTCAGCTTACAAAGAGTGGCCGCAAGATCATACAGCTGCAGGCAGGACAAATAAAGCAGCTTGCAACGATTCATATGCATGACAGAGGGCTTAGGACAGCAGGCTGGACAAGTGCAAATCCATCAATTGTAAGTATTGATAATAATGGATATATGAAAGCAAAGCGGAGCGGAAAGACATATATTTCTACCAGAATTAATGGAAGAAAAAGAGCTTTTCGTGTAAAAGTTTCTGGCTACACGATTACTTATAAGAACGTAGGAATTAACTCTTCCAAGAATAGAGAGATGTTATCTGGAAAGAGAGCAGTTACATTGCGAAGTCCGCGAAAAAAAGGTTATACTTTTGTTGGCTGGTACGATAGCTCAGGAAAAAATGTAACAGTAATTCCAAAGGGAAATACAAAGAATCTTATTTTGCATGCAAAATGGGATAAGACAAGTTCAAAAGACAGCGTAAAAGCGAGATAACAGAAAAATAAAAGTAAACGGTATGGATTACATAAAAATACATATAAATAATAGATGCAGTGTAAAGAAAAGTGATATAGGAGAATGAGATCATGGAAGAGAACAAAGAAAAAACAGTAAAGAAAAGACAGGAATGTGATCCGGCCTACCAGTGGCATATTCAGGATTTATATACTTCTGACGAAGCGTGGGAGAAAGATTATGAAAGTCTTACGAGTGAGATTCAAAGCCTTGCAGCATATGAGGGACGTTTAAAAGAAGGTTCCGAAGTATTTGTGGAGTATATGCGTAAAAAAGAAGCGCTTATGAAAAAGTTTGAGGCGATTTATGTTTATGCAAATCAGCGTTATCACGAGGATACTGGAAACAGTTTTTACCAGGGACTTGCAGGTAAGGCGCAGACATTATCCATCCAGCTAGACAGTGCTGTAGTATTTGAGGAACCAGAACTTCTTGCAATTGGGAAAAAGACGATAGATAGCTGGTTTACACAGAACATGGATATGCAATTATACAAAAGATATTTTTACGAATTGTTCCGCCAGCAGAAGCATGTTCTTTCTAAAGAAGAGGAAGCGATTCTTGCTGATGTGTCCGATATGTCTGCCGATGTATCCAATATTTTTTCTATGTTTAATAATGCAGATATCCGTTTTCCATCTATTGAGGGAAAAGAAGGAGAAAAAATTCCAGTAAGTCATGGAAGATATACGCTTCTTTTAGAAAGCAGAGATGTGAATATTCGTAAAAGTGCCTTTGAGTCAGTTTACTCACAGTATGGACAATATAGAAATACTTTAGCGGCGCTCTATGCAGCGAATTTGAAGAATACTGCATTTTTCGCAAAGAAAAGACATTATAATTCTTCTTTAGAAATGGCATTAGAAGGCGGGGAGATACCAACTTCTGTATACACGAACCTGATTGATACAGTACATGAGCATATGGATTTAATGCATCGCTATGTTTCTCTTAGAAAGAAAGCGTTAAAGGCAGAAGAACTGCATATGTATGACCTCTATGCACCAATGGTCGATGAATTTGAGATGAAAGTACCATTTTCTAAGGCAAAAGAAATCGTAAAGAAAGGGCTTGCACCATTAGGCAAGGAATACGGTAAAGTTCTTTCTGATGGAATGGAAAGTGGCTGGATTGATGTATATGAGAATGAGGGAAAGAGAAGCGGAGCCTATTCCTGGGGAGCTTACGGATGCCATCCATTTGTATTGATGAACTATCAGGATAATCTGAATAATGTGTTTACGCTTGCTCATGAAATGGGACATTCCATGCATTCTTATTATTCAGATAAGAATCAGCCATACATTTACGCGGGATACCGTATCTTTGTTGCGGAAGTAGCATCTACATGTAACGAGGCTCTTTTGATGGAATATCTTTTAAAGAATACAGAAGAGAAAAAAGAGAAAATGTATCTGATCAATTATTTCTTAGAGCAGTTTAAGGGAACATTATACCGTCAAACCATGTTTGCAGAATTTGAGAAAATTACACATGAGATGGCATGGAATAAAGAGCCGCTTACTGCGGAAGTATTATGTGACATTTACTATAAACTGAATCAGAAATATTTTGGAGAAGACATTGTTATTGATAAAGAAATTGCCTTAGAATGGGCAAGAATCCCACATTTCTATACACCATTTTATGTATATCAATATGCAACTGGTTATTCAGCAGCGATTGCAATCAGCAGAAAGATTTTAAGTGGAGATGAAAGGGCAAAAGAGGGCTACTTTAAGTTCTTAAGTGGTGGAAGTTCCATGAATCCAATTGATTTACTTCGTCTTTGTAATGTAGATATGGCTGCAAAGGAACCGATAGAATCTGCATTAAAGTTATTTGGCGAGCTTCTTGACGAGATGGAAGAGATGCTGTAATTGTGGTATAGTAAGAAAATAAATATAAAAAATGCCATATAAATTATGTCTTGGAATGCAGGCTTTTTATCAAGGAATTTTTTGGGGATAATGAGGCAGTATATTTAGAGGTAAGCATTTAATATATTAAAAAATAACAGAGTATTGGGAGATAAATTATGTATGAATTTACGTTGCTAAAAAGCATGTTTTTTGAACTGGATAAATATAAAATAGAAGGGGTTACTCAGACGAAGGAGAAACAGAGAACTTTTCGCCGTCTGGAAGTTTCCTATGACAGTGTACCGGAAATAACGTCTATTACAGCAGAAGAGAGAATTCTTCCATATGTGGACAGATATTATCTTTTTATTAATGACGAACGTGTGGACACAGATATTCATGACCCGAAGGTAAAACAGGTTATCTATGAATTTTATAAACAGCATCATCCAGAATATTTAAAGGAGAATCTTCCTGATGATATGACAGATGTAGATATTTTAGACTGTTTTGAAGTATTTAAGATGCCAGATTACCGACCAAAGCATGCATTTCCAGGTCTGGTAACACTTGAAGACATCCGTAATGGCAATATTCACGATGAAGATAAACCCAAGTTTGCATTTCCGGGCTTAGAGTTGTATTCTAATAGGGATGCGTCTGAAGATGAGGAAGAAAAACCGATGGTAGCTTCTTACAAAGGTTATACTGCATTTGACGGTGACCGGGAACAGGCGAAAGATAAAATAGAACAGTTGAAGAGTCAGTTTGCTTCTCAGATAGAAGCATTAAACGTAGACGAAATTTTGAAAAACCGTTCTGAGAATCAGGAGGAATAGATAATGTACAGAGAAGTATCCAAATTAATTTTATATCGGGATTTAGGAGAAGACAGTATTCTTTTAAATATGGCAGATATTTTTAAGAGATTCGATAGCTGCCATTACAGAGCTGACGAATTAATCACAGACATTTACAGAGAAATGAAAGCGCTTTTAGATCTTGCGACTACATATGGATTTGACAAGAACTTATGGCACAATTACCTGACATTTGTCTTAGTAACCAATGAAAATTCTTTCAGCATGACAAGCGAGAAAGTCGGAGCAAATAATGGAACAGTCAATCACTTTGCAAAGAATGATTTCCAGGTATTTATGAATCTTTTCCATTATGACTTCAGACCGATCGAGGAGACATTAGGTATTGATTGTTTCAGCACAATTTTAGATTATAAGGCAATCGGCAAGACAGAGCGAATGTATAATAAAAATGTAAGTGAAAAAGTACGTGCCCTTTCTGATGAACTGGCAGCGGCAGAAGATGTAGATACATTCTTCAATGCAGTTGTGAAGTTCTATAAAGATTACGGTGTAGGAATGTTTGGACTTAACAAAGCGTTCCGTATCGTAGAGAATAATGGAAAGCCGGACTTTGTTCCGATCAATAATCTGGACAAGGTTGTGCTTGATGATCTTACAGGATATGAGATTCAGAAAAAGAAACTTGTAGATAACACAGAAGCATTTGTACAGGGTAAAGTAGCGAACAACTGTCTTCTTTATGGTGATGCCGGTACAGGTAAGTCCACAAGCATCAAGGCAATTCTTAACCAGTATTATGGTGACGGACTTCGTATGATTGAGATTTATAAACATCAGTTTAAATATCTTTCTGCGATTATCAGCCATATCAAGAACAGAAACTACCGTTTTATCATTTACATGGATGACTTATCTTTCGAAGAATTTGAGATCGAATACAAATACCTGAAAGCAGTTATTGAAGGTGGAATGGAGACAAAACCAGATAACGTACTTATCTACGCAACATCTAACCGCCGTCATCTCATCCGTGAGACATGGTCAGACCGTTCCGACAAGGACGAAGAACTGCATCGTTCTGATACGGTACAGGAGAAGTTATCACTGGCAGCACGTTTTGGTGTAAGTATCAACTACTCCAAACCAACACAGCAGGAATACTTCCAGATTGTAACAAATCTTGCAAAGAAGTATCCGGAAATCAAGTTAAGCGACAAAGAACTTTGTGCAGAAGCCAACAAATGGGAACTTTCTCATGGTGGAATCTCCGGCCGTACCGCACAGCAGTTTATTAATTATATAGCTGGTAAATCTGAAAAATAATATATTAAGAATAGAATCCTTCTTTTTTGCAAAAGATAATCTTTGAAAGCAGAGGTGTTTTTTGTGAAAAAGAAGGAAAAATTATTTTTAGGGGGAGAAATTAATCTTTCAGAGCTTGATGCGGATGTTCAGAAAAAATATGAGGTTGCAAAAGAGCTTGGAATCTATGACAAAGTTTTAGAAAAGGGTTGGGGTTCACTTACAGCAGAAGAGACAGGAAGAGTGGGCGGAGTGCTCAGAAAAAGAAAGAACTCCGGGGAAAGAGTTCTTTCTTAGCCTCGCTTAGAGGCATTCATTAAAAGGAGGAAGCCCATATATCCTGATATACGGGCTTCAAAATATGAAAAAAATCTTTAGCCACAAGAAATAGAGGGATTTCTTTGTTGCTGTCTATACTATAAAGAAAAAGTATGTCCGATTTTTGAAGAAAATTTGAACAAAAGGTGAAACAGATTGAAAAATATAGATATGTTTTGCGGGGGGCAAGGAGGAAAATGTAATGGGTGTTGTGATTGGAAGAATGGATGGACAGGTTGAAAAAATATTTTTAGGAAATAATTTAACAAGAAGTACAAAAAATTATGCTAAAATCCTGAAAGATGAGAACTTGTCAGAAGAGGAAAAACAGCGTATTCTAGCAGCAGAGAAGAAAAAACAGGAAGAAGATATAATTTTGTAATATTTACGATTGGAGAAATATGTGTATGAAGATTTCAGTGGCTATGGCATATTATAACGGTGGTACATATATAGAAGAACAGATGGATTCGATTTTATCACAACTTGGGGAAAAGGATGAAGTGATAGTATCTATTGATGGAGCAAGTGATGGATCAAAGCCCCTTCTTCTAAAGATGTCAGAAGTGGATTCACGAATTCATATTGTGAAGGGACCGGGCAAGGGTGTTGTAAGGAATTTTGAGAATGCGATCCGGCATTGTAATGGAGATATTATATATTTGTCTGATCAGGATGACATATGGAAGCCAGATAAAGTCGAGAAAGTGAACTATGCATTTTCAAATCCAGAAGTAAAAGCTGTTCTTCATGATGCAGAGATTGTGGACGAGAATGGTGTAGCAACAGGAGCGGCAAGCCTTTTTTCTATAAGGGGAAGCCGGGCTGGGATTTTGAAAAATCTTCTGAAAAACAGCTATGTGGGATGCTGCATGGCATTTCGCAAAGAATTGATTCCCATTATTTTCCCTATTCCAAATGAAATGTATATGCATGACTATTGGATTGGAACAGCGGCAGAGTATATGGGAAAGGTTTGCTTTTTGGACGAACCACTTATTGGCTATCGCAGGCATTCGTCTAATGTTACACAGATGACACATGGAAGTATCCGTTTTATGATAAAAAAGAGAATTGATATAATACGCTGCCTGGGATTATTAAAGAAGCGAGTGAGGAAAGTAAAAGCTTAGAGAGTGTTTGATGCGCTTGGCAAAATCCCTGACAAATCGGGATATGCAGATTACTTTTACTTTTTTAAACACACTCTGGAAATCTGAAAAAGGGAGGATGAGAAAGGAGCATATGAATATAAAAAAAGAAGGGAAACAGATAAGGCATATTGGCCAGAGATTTGGTAGAAAGCATGTTATTGCACTGTCTTTTTTCATGCCGCTTATTGTCATGACTGGCTGCTGTATTGCCTTTGGTATACAGCCATTTGGTGATAATTCGCTGTTGATTATTGACGGTTTACATCAGTATATGCCATTTTATTCTGTTTTGTATGATAAGTTAAAAGGCGGAGAAAGTCTTTTTTACAGTTTCCGTTCTGGATTAGGAATTAACTTTTTATCATTATTTTCCTATTATTTATCCAGTCCGCTTAATCTTTTGATTATATTTTTTAAGAAAACGCAGCTCAATATGGCAGTTAGTATGATTATCGTATTGAAAATTGCACTTAGTGGAATGACGGCCGGGATTTATTTTTCTTCAAAAAGCAAGAAACAGGGGCTTCATGTACTCATGATTTCGATGGCATATGCATTATCAAGCTACATGGTTGGCTATTGCTGGAATGTTATGTGGCTGGATGCGATTATGATTTTCCCAATTGTTGTTATGGGGCTGGAGCGTTTGATTGATAAAAAGGACGGAAGGCTATATTGTCTTGCGTTGTTTTATGCGTTGTACTGTAATTATTACATTGCATTTATGATTTGTATTTTTGCAATAATATGGTATATTTTTTATTCCTTTAAAAGTGTAAAACAGTTCTTTTTCCGGGGAATTTCATTTGCACTATATTCTTTCCTTGCAGCAGGAATGGCGGCAGTATTACTCATTCCAGCATATCTTGGAATTAAACAGACGGCATCAGGAGAAGCAATGACACTACCGGATCACAGCTTTCTTACGAATGCGGCAGACCTGCTAAATCGCCAGTTTGCGATGGGAAGTCCGATCAGTCATGATAATTTTGATGGAAATGCCAATCTGTATATTGGTATTTTTACCGTATTAGCAGTTGGATTATATTTGTTGAATCAGCAGATTAAAATTAGTGATAAGATAAAGAAAACTCTTTTAGTAGGATTCTTTTATTTGAGTTTTGGTGAAATGATTCTCAACTTTATCTGGCATGGATTTCATGATCAGTATGGTATTCCGAATCGTTTCTCATTCCTGTTTGGTTTTGTGCTTCTGCATATGTTGTGGGAAGTATTTGAACATTTAGATGGAACAAAAGGCTGGCATGTGGCGTTTGCCTGTATGGCAGGAGTAGGACTTTTAGCTTATGCCAGGGTAAAAGGAACACAGCCACTGGAAGATAAAGTTTATGGTGTGGCAGGAATGCTGTTTATTTTGTATGGAATGATATTACTCCTGTATACATTATCTCGTAAGAGAAAAGTGTGGTATAAGGCTGCATTTTGTGTAGTGGCAATAATAGAGATTGCCACAACAGCCTGTATGGGTTTTAATGAAAATGGTCAGATTTCTGTCTCAAAGTTTTTCTATGGAACAGAAGATATGGAGAAAGCTGCTGCATCTTTAAAAGATGGGACATTTTACAGAAGCGAGCTTGCCAGTGCTCTTATGGTAGATGAAAATGCCTGGTATCCAATAAACAGTGTGGGACTTTTTGGTTCTACAGCGACAGACCGAATGGTTAATATGATGGATAATCTTGGTTTTTATACGGGGTGTAATGAGTATCTTTATAAAGGTGCAACACCAGTAACGAACGTCCTTTTGAATGTAAAATACCTGTATTATCATCAGGAAGATTCTCTGACAACAGATTTTAAATATCTGAAGACACAGGGGACTTTTGATATTTATGAGAATCCGGCAAAAGGAATGTCTATAGGATATCTCATGAATGATTCCATAAAAGACTGGTATTATGACAGTGCTTATCCATTCCGTGTACAGAATGATCTTGGAGAGCAGGCATTTGATGTATTTGAGCTGTTTCATGATATTGAGATTGACGATCCGGCAACCAATGGATGTACTGCATCAAAGACAAATGATGGAGAATATTATTTTGAATATGGCGATTCGCGACCGGACAATATGACATTTACCATTCCAATTACAGAGACGGCAGAGAATCTGTATCTGTTTTATGATGGAACACAGGTAGAAAATGCACAGATAATGGTAGATGGAACCAATGTGAAATCAGGAGATTTAGATGGTTATATGCTTCCAATCGGAAAAGTATCCGCAGGTTCAGAAGTTAAAGTAACTTTTGAGTTAAAAGGAGAGACCGAGGATGGTTATGTGCGCCTTTCTGCGGCAGACTTCGATCAGGAGGTATTTGAAGATTTTAAAAAGACAGCAGCAGAGCAGGCATTTACGGTGACGGATTACTCAAGTAATTCTCTGGAAGGCACAGTGGATGCTTCAGATAATCAGACATTATTTTTGTCAATTCCATATGATTCTGGATGGAAAGTAAAGGTAGATGGCAAAGAAGTAAAGACATGTCGTATCGGAGATGCTTTTCTTGGAGTAAAAGTTCCTTCTGGTGAGCACACAGTTTCCTTAAAATATACACCGCCAGGATTTTCTATTGGCTGGAAAGTAAGCCTTGCAACAGCAATTATTTTTATTGTTCTTTGTTTTGTAAAATACCGATACAAAGCTGATATAAAAAAGAAAGAATAAAGATAGATTTTGGAAATGATTTTTAATAAAACATATGGTAGACTAGAGCGTGTTTGAAAATCGGAATGGCCGAAGCAGGAAGAGTCCGAGAGTATATATGGAGTAAAAGGAGAATTTATTATGTTTAAAAGAAAAATTATTACATTATCAGCAATAATGATAGCAGGTCTTATGACCTTTCAGGCAAATGTATCGGCAGATGCAGTAGAGGAGAAACCATATCTTTCTCTGGGGGCGGATTTAAGTACAGATCAGAAAAGTAAAGTCCTTGAACTTCTTGACGTAGATGAGAAAGCACTCGATCAGTATAATATAGTAACAGTGACGAATGCGGATGAACATAAATATCTTGATGATTATTTAGATTCTTCTGTGATTGGTACAAAGGCCTTATCCTCTGTTCTGGTTGAAAAAAGAGATAAGGGAGAAGGCATTGATGTTACAACGAAAAATATTACTTACTGTACAGCAGGTATGTATGAAAATGCGCTTACAACAGCAGGTGTGACAGATGCCACAGTAACTGTAGCAGGACCTTTTAATATTACAGGAACTGCTGCTTTAGTTGGTGCAATGAATGCGTATGAAGACATGACGGGTGAAGATATTTCCAGCGAGAGCAAAGATGCCGCAACGAATGAGCTGGTAGTTACCAGTGAGTTAGCCGGTCAGCTTAATGATTCCGACAAAGCCGAACAGTTTTTAGCGTTAATTAAAGAAAAAGTTCTTTCAGATGATGCAAAATCAGAAAGTGACATCAATGATATTATTGATGAGTGCAGCAAAGACTTAGATATCACGGTAACAGATGATCAGAAAGCACAGATTGCAGAACTTATGCAAAAAATTAATAAGCTTGATTTAAATGTAAATGACTTAAAAGAACAGGCAAGTAAAATTTATGATAAATTGAGTGACATGGATATTGATACACAGGGAATCTTTGAGAAAATAAAGACGGCATTATCTTCTATTTTTGCAGCATTAAGTGGTTTATTTAATTAAGCGGAGATAGAAAATATTTGCAGCTATAAGAGGAAACTTCTATCGGCTTGTGTTATAGTGACATCCCATCACCTGTAGGATGCCGGGGCATTCTTGAATATATGCTCTGGAGTTAGAAGTCTTCTTGCTGGAAGAGGATAAGGTGAATTATAAAAAACTATAAATTTTTATAGCATATAGCAGAATTGCTCCTGGAATGCCAAGAACTGTACATACAGCGCCTGTAATCGGATTAATTCCAATTCCAGTGATGATGTCTCTTGCAGCGCAGAAAAAGTTAAAAAAGTAAATGAACGAAAGACCGGCGGCACCGCGTCCGATGATGGAAAAAAGTGCTGTGGGTCTTTTTTTTATGTATGCAATAAAATATCCTGCAAAACAGGCCGCGCAAAAAATAAGCAGAATTTTATTTTGAGATAGATTATCCTGGGATAATATATTCTGGATGGATGAATTATTAATAAATAAAGTGGAAAAATGAGTAGAAAAAGAAAAAAGAATAGGGTACATAAATTATCTCCTTAGCATGCAGCTTTGCCAGAAAGCATTTTTCAAATACGTTCTGGCATATTAGTTTTTATGAGTTTATGAAAAAGTAAGAGAAAATATGAAAAATATCTTTAAATAAATAATTTGTAATTTAAGTAAAATAAAGGTAGACAAAAATTGGAAAACGTGATATATTAATTTTGGAATAACTGTCATATATTTACATCAAATAAAACAATGGAGGGATGTGATATGGATTTTTCAGATATTCGCACAATCATTATAGGAGAAGCAGGAGAGTATGGTAAGCGGCTGGTGAGGTATTTGGAGATTCACCTTTCATCTGCAGTGCGTGTATATCATTTTACAACGGCAGAAGGCATGGTTTCTTTTAAAGAAGAGGCAGAGATTTATCTTTTAGATGAAAGATTTTTTAAAGAATTATCGGAAGAGAAACAGAAATTTTTAAAACAGAAGAAGTTGATTTTACTAACCTGGCGGGAGGAACAAGGCTCTTTTTGCAAATATGATAATCCCCAGAAGTTGTTAGATATGTTGTCTGATTTTACAGATTATAATTCGGATTTATCAGACTTGGCAGCAGAGTTAAAAGATACACCGACGAAGTTAACAATCGTGTATTCCCCTGTGTATGATGAATATCTTGAGCAGATAGCACGTTCTTTTATGTCATTGGGAGATGTATATATGGGAGCGGAAGATCTGGGCTATAAAGGGATAGATTCTGAATACGGAGAAGGCGGTGATATGGGAGATTTATGCTATTACATTCATTTAAGGGAAGAGAATATTTTAGATATATTGCAGGATATGCTTATTCCGAAAGAAGAAGTTCAGGTGTTACATTCTCCAGACTTGTATTTTTATTTGCGGGAACTGACGAAGGAAGATTATGCATGGTTTTTCGATAAGATTAAGAAAGAGAGTCCCTATAGGGAAGTGTTCTGGGGAGCAGGGAATTGTTTTGTTGCCAATGTAGATATGCTGAGCTTTTTTGATCAGGTTATATTGATAGATTCGAGGAAGAATCCGAGGCAGAGTATTTTTTGTGACCGTTTGGAACGTGTATTAAATATTAATCAGGGAGAGCCTCAAATATGGCAGAGGATATACAGGGAGGATATTTTAGATGGAACTGCCTGGTAAGAGAGAGCTGAGAGAACAGATTTTACACCAGATGGATGGAAGAACATCATATGTCAGCGATAAAGATGTATATCGTGAGATTGATAAGGCAATCTTACGTTCAAGTCATGGCGGATACGGGACACTTTCTGAGAAAGAAGAACTAAGAAGACAGATGTTTTATTCGATAAGAGGATTTGATGTTCTTGAAAAATATTTGGGTGACAGCAGTATAAGTGAGATTATGGTAATTGGAGCCTCGCGTATTTTTGTAGAGCAGAACGGAAAGATTAGAAGAATAGAAGAACACTTTTCAGAAGAGGGCGATGTATACCGCTTGATAGAGCAGATTGTGGCACCAACAAACCGAATGGTGAACGAGGCTTGTCCTATTGTGGACAGCAGACTTCCAGACGGTTCGAGGGTACATATTGTATTGCCGCCAGTATCACTGGAAGGGCCGGTTATCACAATTCGTAAGTTTCTAAAAGGAGGCATGACGATAGAGAAGCTTTTAGCATTTGAAGAGTTTCCAGAGAAACTTACAGGTATACTGTCCGCCCTGGTAAAGAGCAGATACAATATTCTTATTAGTGGAGCGACAAACTCAGGTAAATCCTCTCTTTTGAATGCACTTGCAGAATATATAGGGAAGAGGGAAAGAGTAATTACGATAGAGGATTCAGCAGAACTCCAGCTTTTTCATGTAGAGAATCTTGTTCGACTAGAAACGAGGAATGCAAACATGGAGGGAGAGAATGAGATTACTATGCAGGACTTGATTAAGGCATCTTTGCGAATGCGGCCGGACCGAATTATCGTAGGAGAAGTGCGAGGGGCAGAAGCCATGTCGATGCTTCAGGCATTTATATGTACTATATAACAATTATATATATAACGTGTATAAGGATGGAAAATATAGATTAGAGGGAGGACATAGGAACGATATGAACATTAAGTATAGGTTATTGTGTAAAAGGTTAATAGAGGAAAGGAAGAGAGTAGGTGTCATTCAATATTATAATGTACTGTTCATAATGGAGCTATTGTCAGATAAAGACATATGGTCTTTAGAACGGTGGGTGAACGGTATAAATAACATATATATGAAGGATATATTTTATGTTATGGAGATATACGCTGGCTGCTTTTAGAACAAATATTATTATTTCCGTGTTTTAATGTTCTAAAAAGAAAGAAAAGGGAGAAAGAAAAACATTTATATGAGAAAGGATTTCAGAATCTGCTGCAATCAATGATGACTTCATTGCAGGCAGGGTATTCTTTGAATAATTCCTGCAGGATTGCACTAAAAGAATTAGAAGAGCTGTATCAAGACCAGAATAATCCAATGTTAAGGCAGATGAGAAGAATCATACAGGGATTAGATCTGCATATTACTTTAGAACAACTCTTTATGGAGTTTGCAGAGAGTACAGGACTAGAAGAGGCAAAGCAGTTTGCGGTCGTGATAGAGATTGTGCGTAGTACCGGGGGAAATATGGTAGAGATTTTAAAAAGGACGATGCAGCATTTGAAATATAAGATGGATACGGAGGAGGAGATAAGAGTTCTTTTAAGTGGAAAGTTATTTGAAAAAAACATTATGTTATCAATGCCATTCTTTATTTTACTATATTTGCGCCTGGCCAATCCTGAATATGTAGAGTGTTTTTACAACACTATTTTAGGACATCTCGTTATGTCAGGTATGATTGGGATTACTGTTTTTTGTTTTTTCTGGTCGGAGAAAATTATGAATATTCGGTTTTAAACAGGAGGTGCATAACTTTTGAATAACATTTTTGTTTCATGGAAACAAAAGATAGAGAGCCGGATAATCAGCGATTTAAAGAGCCAGTATACGGAATCAGAAGAACAGATCAGACAAAGGAAGGAGCAGTTTTTAAAAAAGCAGAAGAAGATTATATTAATAGAAATCATAGCAGGAGCAGTTTTTTTGGCTTTTTTGATTATAAGAGCAGCCTTTTTGCAAGATGATATTTTACTGAGTCGAAATTCATTTGGTCAAGGATCAAAAGAAGTGCAGCTATCTTTAAAAAAGGATGACAAGAAAAAGGAGATAACTTATAAACTTGATGAACAGAAATTATCGGCAGAAGAAGAGTCGAAAGTGTATATACAGTTCTTTAAAAAGTTAAAAAAGATAATGATGAAAAATAATACGTCATTGAAGCAGATACAGACCCCACTGAACCTGCCAGATACAGTAGACGGATATCCTTTTGAGATTACATACGAACTTGCAGAAGATGGATATATTCGTCTGGACGGTTCGATAAATGAAGAAGAACAAGCAAAGCTAAAGCGAGGAGAAACATATAGAACATATATTGTGGTAACAGCACGGTACGGGGAATATCGGAAAAGTAAAAAGTATGAGATCAGGATTGTTCCGAAGAAAAATATATCTCAAACAAATGTGTTTTATAAGATACAGCAATATTTAAAGAAGGAGGAGCAGGAGAATAGATATAGTCGTGATATTAAAATACCGTCTGTCTATAAAGATATTGAAATTACAAAAAGACAGGAAAATCAAGGAGGAATATCAGGCATATTGATTTTATTTGTCACTGTATGTATTTTTATCCCGTTACATAATTATTTAAAATTGCAAGAAGAAGGGAAAAAGTGCCAGGAGCAGGCAGAGCGGGACTTCCCGGTTATTGTTCATCTTCTCACTCTATATATGGGAGCGGGACTATCCTTTTTTTCTGCGGTGAAAAGAATTAGCCAGAACTATCAAAAGCAGAGAGAATTGGATGATTCTAAAAAATATGCTTTTGAAAAAATGATGCGGATGGAACAGCAGATGAGTAATGGTGTAAGCCAGAGAGAGGCATGTCAGGACTGGGGAATGCAGTTTAGGACAGATAGTTATCAGAAGCTTTCGCTTATCTTGATTCAGAGCTTTACGAAAGGCGGCAGGGAAGCAGCAATGTTAATGGAAGCAGAAGAAAGAGAGGCGTTTCATAAGCGGATAGACAGAGCAAAAAAAGAGGGAGAGGAGGCTTCAACAAGATTACTTTTTCCAATGATTTTATTATTGTGTCAGGTAATGTTATTGGTGATGTACCCGGCACTGACTCGCTTTCAGGGATTTTGATTTTAGAAGATGTTATTAGAGCGTGTTTGAAAAATCATTTCTGCAACCTGCACGCCCCAATTTGCGGTATATTTTGTCTTCATTCAGTTGAAGTAGCCCGCTACGCCGCCCTCATTTAGGCGAAATCTCCCACAAATTGTAACGCACATTTTGCAGAAAGCATTTTTCAAACATAATCTAGGATATGGATGTACTTTGCTGAATAAAAGGAGGGAATTGATATGGCATTTATAAAAAGAAAAAAGGAGCAGATGCATCAGAACAATATAGTATATAAAAAGAATCGGTTACAATCTATTTTGTTATCACAGGATGGAATGGGGGTTGTTGAGGTTATCTTAATTATTGTAGTCCTTATTGGTTTGGTGATTATTTTCCAGACAAATATTAAAGGGGTGGTGGCATCCATTTTCTCCACAATACAGAAAAATGCAGGTTCAATACGATAAATATTTTGATGAAAGAGGACAGATTACAGTCTTTTTGTCGCTTCTGTTTTTGGTGTTGATGATGAGTTTCCTTTTTATTGTAGAGGGCGTAATCAGTTACAGTGCCAGTAGCCTTGGGGAAGATGCAGTAAAAGGTGCAGGAGAAAGTATTATGGCCAACTATGATAGAGAACTTTTTAAAAATTATCATTTGTTTTTTCTTGATCCAAGACAGAAAGATTACATCGTGACTGATGGAAAAGAATTTATCAATCAATATTTTTCTGGTAATTCGTTTTTTGATATATATTGCGATTCTTTAGAAGTTACAGGAGAGAAGACGGCAGTGGATGAAGATGGGTTGTATCTGAAACACGAGATCCGGGAGTGGATGAAATATCGTGAGGAAAAGGAAATAGCAAAAGTATTGGAAGATATTATAAGAAATACAAAGAAAAATGACGGAGAAAGAAAGGAATGCCAGGAAGAAGTAGATAGCGCAGAAACGGATGTAAAAAAGGAACAGGATGAAGAAGTGAATCAAGAAACAAAAGAAGAAGCAAATAAAAAGGATACGGAATCAGACTTAAAAGGAGATGTAGATAAAAATACAGATAATGTGGAGAATATGAAATCAGACGAAAAAGCAGCATCAGAAGAAATAGAACCTGTGAGTGAGGAAACATTAAAGGAACGTAGTAACTGGAAGGAGATTAAGGAAACATTACAGCTTTTGATGAGAACAGGTATATTATTTTATGCCGCTGAGCATCTGGAGAATCTTTCAAGACAGAGTATTCCAGGAACGAATCTTCCGTCAAAAAGAGTGAAAAGCAGTTCTTTTGATAATGAGCAAAGGTTGCTGGACAAGATGGATGAACTATCCTTTTCAAGCTTAAAGGGGATAAAGTCATTACTTTCTGTGGATATTTCTATGGATGGAAGAGGCACATTGTGGACAAAGGACAGATATATTATTTCTTATATAGAAGACTGTTTTTCTTTTTATGGAAGTAGTGATAAAAAGGACAATGCACTTCTGTATGAGGTGGAATATCTTATTAGCGGAAAGAATTCAGATATAGATAATCTAAAAAGAGTAGCAAATTATATTCTGCTATTACGCTTTATAAATAATTATATATTTACAGGAAAAGATACTCAGATGAAAATGCAGATAAATACGATGGCATCAGCTATAACTGGGGTTATGGGAATGCCGCAGACGATGAAAGCAGTACAGGTACTTATAAGAATGGCAATAAGTTACGGAGAATCCCTTCTGGAATTACACACATTATTTTCTGGTGGCGAAGTTCCGTTGATAAAAGATAAGACAACGTGGAATCTTACGTTAAAAACAATGGGAGAGCAGTTAAGAAATAAGCAGATTGTAAAAAAAGGAAAGAAAAATATATCTTATAAAGATTATTTGAAGCTGTTTCTTCTAACAAAAGGAAATTCTCGAACAGTGTGTTATCGCATGATGGATATTATGCAGGAGAATATAGCTTCTAAAGAGCCAGGATTTTTGATGGAGAATTGTCTGTTTTCTTATAGCTGGAAAGGAAGTCTTGCGGCCGGAGGTGTGAAACTAAACTTTGTGAAACAATGTAGTTATTGATATTTTTAATAAAGATAGAGAAAGAATGTCGATAGAGCGTGTTTAAAATACGCTCTGCGGGAGGAGGTGAAGCAGGGTGCTCTCTTTAAAATACCTAAGACCTGACCCCTTTCAGGAAATGTGTAATGTTCAATGTTCGGAAAAAGATTCAGGAAAAAAATTGTCTCTCCAGGCACGGGTTATAAGATGGATCTTTCATAAGAGAAAAAGAGCATCCTGCTTTGGTTCTTGTCGGGCATCTGTAACTGTGGAAGCGTCATTGGTATTTCCGGTATTTTTATGTGCCGTGGCTTGCTTTATAGGATTAGCACAGATGATCTTAGTAGAGACGGAAGTACATTATGCGGTATCACAGACTGCAAAGATATGTGCAAAGCAGCAAATGTTTTCTTTAATACCAGAGGAAGATGATCAGAAGTCAAATCAGGTGAAGGAGGATAATGGAATCCATAAAAGTGACAGAACAAATGGCAGACAAAGTATAAGAAATGCGAGCAGTGTATTTTTTGATATTTATGATGCAAAGTCTCTTTGTGACAGTTTAGTAGAGGGAGGCAGGAAAGGAATTTCAGTACAATCTGCTTTTTCATCTGAAGAAGAGGTACAGGTTAAAGCTATTTATACATTGAAATTATCAGTTCCTTTTTTTCGTCCTATTCGATTTCAGAAGAATACTGCTGTAAAAAGAAGAGTATTTTCCGGCTATGTAAAACATCGAAGAGATTATGATGCGGCTGGAGATAATAGTATTGTTTATGTTGCAGAAAATGGAGTGGTATACCATAAAAATGCATCTTGCTCGCATATTTGCCTAAAGATTACGGGGAATGCAGCAATACAGAACATAGTTCATTCCTCAAAATATGCAGCATGTGAAAAGTGTATTCATAAAGGGTCTTCGTTATCCGCAATATTTGTGACTGCATATGGTGATTGTTACCATTCGACTTTAGGATGTAGCGGATTAAAAAGAACGATAAAAGCGGTAAGATTAAAAGATGTGGGTAGACTGCGCCCATGTTCCCGCTGTGCTTCTGGGAGGTAGATTGTATATGGGAAATAAAGGAATGATGACGGTAGAAGCTTCCGTGGTTGTACCGATTATTTTAATTATCGTAGTCACAGAATTCTTTTTTGGACTGTTTTTGATTGATATGTCAGTAGTTAAGAGTGAAACAATGCGTTTGGCGGATGAAGCGGCAGATGTATGGAAAACAGACGGGAAGTTGGCAGATGGAACATATAAATCGCAGCAGCTTCTTCTGAGGAATAAGAACTTTCTTCAGAAGAATAGAAGGGGACAGCTCATAAGCAAAACAAGGTTGAGGCTGCAAAAAAGAATTGCAACCAGATTAAATATTGCTTCGTTAGATTCCTATAAAGTTTCTATCTCAGGAGGTAAAGTTCTCGTTCAGGCATCAGTACGACTTGGAAATCCTCTTTTGGGAGGGCGAAAATATACAGGGATAAAAGGATGGATTTTTAAATGTGAAGAAAAAGCCGATATAACTAATGAGGAAGAACTTCTTAGGAAATTAAGCGGGAATTTGCGGTAATCTGATAATAGGATTGTGTTGCTGTTGTGGGGAGGATAGATTGTGGAGGTTATAAAAGAGGGTACATATACATATTTGCTAAAGCAGATTGAATATAGGACACCTGTATATGATGAGTCAGTAGTGCATACGCAAAATGAATCATGGGATTATTATTTGTCTGTGGAATATGAAATCCTGAAAAGAAACGAGTTAAAAACGCTAGTATCGGCACAGCTTAGAGAAAAAGATGAAGAGAAAAGCCTTTTGTTTGATATTACCGGTAAACGGCCATTAAAACGGCAAGGAAAAGAACGAGCTTTTTCTCAAAAAGAATGTGAAAAAATTTTGCAGAATATGAGCAATATGATTCAGGAAGTAGAAGACTATATGCTTGATCTGAATTGTATAGAGCTTCGTCCGGAATATATTTATGAAGATAGTAAGGGAGAGATTCAATGGATCTATTTTCCGCAGACTTCTTTAGAGTCAGAGATAAAATCGAATCTGCAAGATAGAGAACTCCAAAATAAAAACGAGGATTTACAAAAGAGAATGGAAGCTTTATTTGCATGGATGCTCCCACAGATTGATTATGAAGATACAGATGCAGTTCAATTTATGTATCGATTTTATAATAAAGTAAGGAAACTGGGTTTTTCAAAGGAATTATTAGAGACATATATCCAAACAAAAAGACAAAAAGAATATTATGATATAGAGGAAGTCGATAAAACAAGTGCAAAAGTGAGAGACAGCAGTAAAATAAAACAGGATAGAAGGAGTAATAATGAAAGTATTTCCTATGAGGAGTTTTTTAAGGAAGAATTAGAACTGGAAAAACAAAAAATAGAAAGTCCAAATAACAGGAAACAAAAAACAGGAGATTTTCAGATAGGAATAAAAAATGGCAGAAGAAATAGCAGACGGGAAGTTCAGAGAAATGAGAGAAATGGGAGAAATAGAGATGAAAAAAATAAAAATCAAAGTAATAGAAACCAGAAAAATAAAGACTTAAATAATAGAAGTAAAAGTCAAAGTAATGAAAATAACTATCTCATTGTGTACAATGGTTTAAAAATAATTTCTGTAATATGCACATTTCTGGCAGTAATATTGGAAGGAATCTTTGTATTCTACGGAATGAGAAGCGGTTTTACAAGACAGTTATTTCAATATTCCGTAGGCGGAATGCTATTAATTATAGTGTTTGCGTGTGGATTCATATGGAGTGCACAGACAGTACAAAAAATAAAACAAAAAAATAAAAGCAATAGTATGAATAGTATAAAAGACAACATAAACAAGCAAAATAAAGTGAGACATCGAAAAAGAGGCGAGCAGGGAAGCCCAATATCCGATAAGTTTATTCAGGAAAAAGAATTACAGGACAGACCGCAAATGATAAAAACAGAAGTTGATTGGGAAGCAGAAGGAGATTGGGAATCAGGAACAGAAGGAACAACCATTTTAAACTATGGTAACGAATCAGAAAAAGAAGATAGTAAAATATGTCATCCGATGTTACGGGATATGGAATTAGGAATTATCTATGTAATAAAAAATTGTCCTTTTTATATCGGAAGTGCAGAGGGTGTAAATCATCTTCATATACAGGATAAAACAGTAAGCAGAGAACATGCAGTTATTTTAGAAGATATTTATGAGGGAGACGGACAGGGATATATTCTTCGAGATATGGGTTCGACAAATGGTACATGGCTTAATGGGAAAAAGATAAAAAGAGGAAATCAGGAACAATTAGAAGATGGTGCAGTCATACGTTTTGCAAAAAAAGAATATGAATTTCTGATACAGGATATTTGACAATCCAGGCAGCCTCGCTATAATGGAGAACATAAGATAAAGAAAGGTAAAAGAGAAGTTTTTATGGAATTTGTAGAAGCATTACAGGAATTTTTATTCCATCAGGGGTTTCAGAAAATAAAGTATGATTCAAAGATTTTGTGGGGGAAAGATACAGGCGATAAGCTCTCATTACTTGAAGTTGTTCCGCCACTTCTTCCAGGGCAGCCGCGAATTGGATTGAAACAAAGAGAAGAAGAAATGCTCGATATAGAACGCCAGATTATGCTAAAGTATCGGAAAAAAGTGGAACACTTGCTATTAATACTTAATAAGGGAGAAGCAGATTTTGAAGAAAGAAAAGAAGCGGAAAAATATCCAGATATATGGTTTTTTGATATAAAAGCAGGACAACTGTATATTTATGAATATCAAAAGTCCCAATATTGTGGACTAGAAAGTTCTTTAGAACCTTTTTCACAGAAATTTTTGCAGCAGAAAATAACTGAAGAAAGAACAGAACTTCAACGTATGCTAACGCCAGTCAATACAATACTTGTGCTTGCTAATGTAGTGGTATTTATGATCTTGAGTTTTTTGGGTAATACTACAGATGCAGAATTTATGGCGGCACATGGAGCGATGGATTGGATGGATGTTGTGGAAAAGCATCAGTACTATCGACTATTTACCTCAATGTTTCTTCATTTTGGAGCAGATCATCTTTTACAAAATATGTTGATTTTATTGGTTATTGGATGCCGCTTAGAGAGAATCACAGGAAAACTATCATATTTACTCATATATATTGGAGCAGGTCTGATTGGAGCAGGAACATCTATTATATTTACGCTTGGAAATAATCCAAATACTGTAAGTGCAGGAGCATCGGGAGCAATATTTGGTGTTATGGGAGGTCTTTTATATTGTATTATTTCTGATATCATTCAGAAAAAAAGACATCGTGTAGAGGAGATTGGTTTGACGGGAATGATTTTCATGGTTGCTTCAGCATTATCGTATGGATTCTTTTCTACAGGCATAGATAATGCAGCGCATATTGGAGGACTTGTAGGAGGGTTTCTAATCACAATGATAAGTAGGTTTGTTATTTAATTCAATTAAAATCCAGCCAAAGACAGCCCGAGAAGAGAACCGATACCCTATATTTGTGACTTCGGGGCAGGGTTTAAATGTGAGCGCATAAGCGAACATTTAAACCGCTGCGACTAAAGTTACAAATATAGGGTATCGGTTCTCTTCTTGGGCGTCTGTTATATTGTAACGCACATCTTACAGAAAGTATTTTTCAAACGCGCTCTAGTTCCCTAATCTCCGAAGGAGATCCCCAAATGCTTCGCCTGAAGTACAATCTGGTCATCAGGAGAAACATATTTTAATTTTCCAGCTGTTTTTTCCAGAGGAAGAGTAGCGACATCATAACCTTTCATGATAAGCATTTTGCCGTAATCTTCTTTGGCGATAAGCTCAGCTGCAGCAACACCAAGACGGCTGGAAATTACGCGGTCAAAAGGAACCGGGCTTCCGCCTCGCTGTGTGTGTCCTGGAATTGTGACACGAACTTCTAAACCAGTGGCTTTTTCAATTTGTGAAGCGAGTTCATAACCAACTGTAGAATGTTTACGTTTAGCCAGTTTTGCCTTGTACTGTTTCTTTGTCAATTTTGCATCTTCTTTTGAGATTGCCCCTTCTGCAACAGCAAGGATTGTAAAGTGCTTGCCCTGTTCATTGCGGCGTTGAATTGCCGAAATAACGTGTTTTAAGTCATAAGGGATTTCTGGGATGAGGATGATGTCAGCGCCGCCGGCGATTCCTGCATGAAGAGTAACCCATCCTACTTTATGTCCCATTAATTCTACGATAAATACGCGGTTATGGGAAGCGGCTGTTGTGTGAATACAGTCAATTGTCTGAGTAGCAATATCTACTGCACTCTGGAAACCAAATGTCATATCTGTTCCCCAGAGGTCATTATCAATTGTTTTTGGAAGGGAGACAATATTAAGACCCTCTTCTCTTAAAAGGTTGGCAGTTTTCTGGCTTCCGTTACCTCCGAGAACAACAAGACAGTCTAAATCAAGATAGCGATAAGTTGATTTCATTGCTTCTACCTTATCAAGACCATTTTCGTCAGGTGTTCTCATTAATTTAAATGGTTGTCTGGATGTACCAAGGATGGTTCCGCCGGTTGTCAGAATGCCTGAGAAGTCTTTCGAAGTCAGTCGTTTGTAGTTGCCGTAAATTAATCCTTTATATCCGTCGATGAAGCCGTAGATTTCAACTGTTCCCTCAAGAACGTTAAGACCCTTTACAACACCACGCATGGTAGCATTTAAACTTTGACAATCTCCACCGCTGGTCAGCATACCAATTCTCTTCATCGTAATCTCCCTTCTCGCAGAGCAGGATTCCATTATGATAATCCAGTCGTAAAATACATAAAACGTAATGCTCCCAAATTAATATCAAGAATTTGATAATTAAATTTTACAAATGGAATCAAGTATCTGCAATTCCTATAATAATCTGTAGTTAAAATAATCTGTTTTAAAGTTCCACTCGTCCATCTAAAGCTCGTGAGAGTGTTACTTCGTCAATGTATTCCAATTCACCACCAATAGGAACACCGCTGGCGATACGAGTTACCTTTATGCCGCGCGGTTTTACTTTTTTGGTGATGTACATTGCGGTAGCTTCTCCGTCAAGGCTGGAATTTGTGGCGAGGATTAACTCTTTTACTTCCGGGTTATTCAGGCGTTCTTCTAATTCTTTAAAACGGATATCGTCCGGGCCTTTTCCAAGACTTGGAGCAAGCGTTCCCTGAAGAACATGATAAACACCATGATACTGACCCGTTTTTTCATAAGCAGCTAAGTCTTGTGTATGCTCCACGACCATGATCGTACTGTGATCTCTTTTGGTGCTGGCACATATAGGGCATACTTCTGAATCTGTCAGGGTACAGCAGTATTTGCAGTAGCGAATCTTTTCTCTTGCGGTAACAAGTGTCTGTGCAAGATGATGTACATGCTCTTCAGGCATATTTATGATGTGAAAAGCGAGACGCTGTGCTGACTTACTGCCGATACCAGGAAGACGTCTGAGTTCCTCAATAAGGTTAGTAATCTGCGTACTATAATAGTTCATTAAAATCCAAATCCTCCGCCGAGGCCGCCAGTTAACTTGGACATCTGAGCCTGGGAGTCTGCTTCCATAGCGCGGAATGCTTCGTTAGTAGCAGCCATGATAAGATCTTCTAACATTTCGATATCATCAGGATCAACTACTTCTTCAGCGATTTTGATAGCAGTAACTTCTTTTTTACCGGAAACAGTAACAGAAACAACACCGCCGCCTGCGCTTGCCTCGTAGGATTTCTCCTCTAATGCCTTTGTGGTCTCAGCCATCTGCTTCTGCATCTTCTGAGCCTGTTTCATTAAGTTATTCATGTTACCAGGCATACCACCTGGGAATCCACCTCTTTTTGCCATAATAAAATCCTCCATTTTAATAATTATGTACTCTTGGAGTCTTTCTTGCACTTGCCTTTGCGGCTGATTTTCCGCCAGTTGCGCCCAAATTTTTGAGGCGTACGCACTGCATATGCCTTAAAAATTTGGACATAGCTGAAAAAAATCTTCTCACAAGATCAAGCACAAAAAGATTCCGAGAGCACATTAACACGCTTTAATGTGTTTATACACCAGAAATAATATTTTGCCAATAATTAATTACTCAAAAATAACCGTCTGGTGAATCTTGCTTAAATCAATATAGTTAGATTGTTCCGTTGGTTGATGTGTACTGGATGTACATTCAAAAGTTACGACCTTACCTGTCTGTTCTGCAACAAGTTCAGATAAAAGATCCAGATTTTTGTGATGTTCTCGCTCAAAGTATTCTTTTGCCAGGTCATTATTTGTAAAGACAAGCTGCAAAATAGTACTGCTGTCAGCTACCGCAACTCTGGCGGCGCGAAGAAACTGCTGCATCGGCATGGATGTTTGATTTACAATATCGTTCCAGTGACTTGCAATTTCTTTCAAGTCATCAGCTTCTGCTGGGGAAAAACGCTTTTCTAATGCTTCTTCCGGTGAAATCTGTCCTTCTGTTCCCTGCGGAAATGCACCAGATACGGCACTGTTTCCAGTTCCATTAACCATACCTGCTGTTCCTGCACCTGCTGCGCCGGAAGTGCCAAGAGGCTGCCCGGTATATGGATCATAGGCAAAAGTACCCTTGCTGGTTATCATCCCGGCATTCCCTGGTCCATTTGCAGGAATCATTGGGATGCCTTGTGCAATTTTGTCTTCTAACTGCCGGATACGCTCCGAAAGACTTTCTGTATCGGATTCCATTTCGGGGCGGCAGAGCTTAATGAAGCCAACCTCCAGGAGAACACGCTTCTGTGTGGCAGTCCGAATCTGATTAGAAAGTTCGGAAAGCAGCCGGATATAGCGTAAAAGTGCAATAGTATCTACCATAGAACACTCTTCCTTTAGAGCGGCAATCGTTTCTTTTGACATATCAAGACTTTCTTCAGCGCCCTCCTGATCTTTTAAGATAAGAAGATTTCTCAGATACCAGAGAAAATCGGAAAGGAACTGAGAAAGCTCCCGGCCCTCTGTGATCATGCTGTCAATGATATCAAGAGCGGCGATAGAGTCATGATTTAAAATATTACGAAGTAGTGCGCTGAAAACAGAAGTGTCTGTAGTACCAAGTACTTCGAGAACATTGTCATAAGTAAGCGTCTGCCCAAGATAAAAAGCGATGCACTGGTCAAGAAGGCTTAAGGCATCTCGCATGGAACCGTCCGCTGCACGGGCGATATAACGAAGAGCCTTTTCATCTGCATCTACCTTCTCTTTCTCCATTAAGGATACAAGATGGTTCGTAATCGTATCAACGGAAATTCGTTTAAAATCATATTTTTGACAACGGGAAAGGATCGTAACAGGAATTTTGTGTTTTTCTGTTGTAGCCAAAATAAAGATAACATAAGAAGGAGGTTCTTCAAGCGTTTTCAAAAGAGCATTAAATGCTCCGGAAGAAAGCATATGAACCTCATCAATAATATATACCTTATAACGTCCCTCAACTGGGGAATATTGTACCTGTTCCCGAATATCACGAATATTCTCCACACCGTTATTGGAAGCCGCATCAATTTCTAAAACGTCAAGAGAACTCTGGTTATTAATTGCCTGACAGGAAGGACAGGCATTACAAGGGTTCCCATTAACCGGGTGTTCACAGTTTACTGCCTTTGCAAAAAGCTTCGCAATGGAAGTCTTACCAGTACCCCGGGTGCCGCAGAAAAGATAGGCATGCCCTATTCGGTTGTAAATAATCTGATTTCTCAATGTCTGGACAATGGCATCCTGCCCTTTTACTTCATCAAAATCACTCGGACGCCACTTCCGGTATAAAGCCATATAGCCCATCGAATCACTCACTCTCCCAGAAAAATATGCTTAAAACATTTTAGCATATTTACAGGTGAACAGGCAACTATAGCTTTTAGGGATAGGAGTCTTTTCTTTTATTTTACAGAAGATTTATATTAAGTGTTCTCAAAAAGTCTGCAAATTGCTTCAAAAAAGAATGTCGTTCTTCATTCTGTGCCAGAATTTTTTGCAGTTTTTCCAGTGTTCTTGGAGGAATCCAGCTTTTTCGGTGATTATAGTATTGATTGGATATTTTCCAAAACTTTTCAGGATATAAAAAAAGTAAATATAAGAAAAGAAAATCTTTTTCTGTGAGATGTCGGTAAATAGAATAACCGGAAATCCCTGCCTCAAAAAAGGCATAGTCGTAATGATTTTTTTCTAAAGTTTTTCGAAGAAAAAGATAGAGATCCAAAAGGTAAGGCTGATAACACAAAGATTCAAAATTGACTGTAGCAACAGAATAATCCGGTAAGATTAATACGTTATGGTAATGATATGCGCCGTGGCACATGCCGCAGTCCGTATCAGCGAGATCAGCTTCTGCTTTAAGAAGGTCTGCAAGGGCATGGGAAGCTTCCTTATAAAATGAATCAAAACAATCCATGTAAAGAAGTTCGAAGTCATTTTTCCCGCGAACTTTCCCGATAAATTTTCGGATAGAACGGAGTTCACGGTTTTTTCGCTCAAAAAGGTGACTTGTGGTTTCTGTTTTCAGATTTTCAAAAGGAATTTCCTCAATAGAAGAAGATACCTTATGTAAAAAAGCAAGATTTCGGCAGGAAGCAGCCACATCAGACAGGTTCCGGCAGTCACATTCTCTACCTTTAAAATAATGTTTCAGGACAAATGGAGTGCGGTAACGGTCATAGGTAACAAGACTCTCTTCCTTTGTCAGAAAATAACGGTCTGTAGTAAGAAAACCGGCATTAGCAAGCTTTTCTTTCCACTCATATTCCAGAGCAAGTTTCTGGAGGGAACCGTGATATTCTTTTAATAAGGCAAGCCCCTGCTCTGTCTCGCACTGGAAAGTTCCGCGGCTTCGAAAAGTAGACAGAACTTTTACATCGTACTGCTCTAATAATTCTTTGTATTTTTCGCTCAAAAAAATCCCTCCAAACTAATGTACTCTAAAAAACTTCTCACAAAATCAAGCGCAGAAAGATTCTCAGAGTACATATAAGACAGACAACGGATTACGGAATAAACATGGTCTATCCTATGTGTAAAAGAGGGATGTTATGTGTAAATTTACTGAACTTCCTGATAAATTTTCAAGGCAAGTTCTTCAAGTTTCTCATATTCATTTAATTCAGGATTATTAAGCACCTGTGTGAGCAATGCATTAAGAATTGCACCAATCATTTTCCCCTCAGAAATACCTAATGCTTTTAACTGATTTCCATTAATTTTAAGATCCTTTAAAGTAAGACAGTCATTTGCAGTAAGAATCTCTCTGTAAGCTTCCCTTGTCTCTTTCAGGGCAGTAAGCTTTTTAAGGCGCATAAAATCACTCTGTGCGGAAATATCAGCTTCCATCACATCAAGAAGATAAGGAAAAAGATCGACACCGACTCTGTGAATAATCTTCCTTACATGCTTACGTCCTGTACCTAAAGGGTCATTAAAACGAATATCATGGTTTGCAATCAATGTTGTGACCATGTGCGTAGTCTGATTGTCAAACTTAAGCCGTTTGAGGGCAGCCTTTGCAAGGTCAGCACCGACGGCATTGTGATTATAAAAATGATCAATACCATTCTCATCCGTTGTGCGAGTCTCTGGCTTGGCAATATCATGAAGCAGCATTGTGAGACGAAGAACCGGATTCGGGGCAATCGTTTCAACAGCGTGAACTGTATGGTCACCTACAGAATAAATATGATGCGGGTTATTCTGTGGAGTTTCCATCATACGATCAAACTCTGGAAGAAAAACACTTGTAAGGCCAGTCTCATAAGCAGCGCGAATCATTTCAGGATGGCCGGAAACCAAAAGCTTCATCAATTCTGTCTGAATACGTTCCGCACTTACATCCTTAAGAAATGTATGCTGGGCCTCAATCGCCGCCTTAGTATTTTCTTCAATCTTAAAATTTAACTGTCCTGCAAAACGAACTGCACGAAGCATTCGAAGCGCATCCTCATCAAATCGCTCTGCAGGATTACCAACACAGCGGATGATTCGATCAGTTAAATCCTGAATTCCTCCAAATAAATCAACAAGCCCCTGCTCTTCATTATAAGCCATCGCATTAATCGTAAAATCACGACGCATCAGATCTTCCTTAAGATCAGAGGTAAAAGTCACTTCATTCGGACGGCGGTGGTCTTCATAAGTTCCATCAATTCGGTAAGTTGTCACCTCATATCCGACTTTATCCATCATAATCGTAACTGTACCGTGTTTCAGTCCTGTATCAATTGTTCTTGGAAATAATGCTTTAACCTGCTCCGGCAGCGCAGAAGTAGTAATATCCCAATCCGCAGGCTCTTTTCCAAGAATAGAATCCCTTACACAGCCACCAACAACGTATGCTTCGTAACCATGAGCAGAAAGTGTCTTGATAATATCAGAGGCATGTTTTGGAATAGAAATATGCATGGGTTAATCCCCCTCCTTTCGAAAATGTTTTTATCTCTTTATTGCGATAATTATAACATAAAAAAAGGTTTATTACTATTTAATTCATTAGACAAACTACAGACGAAGCCATTGCCCCGAATAAGGCATATTTGTGGTCTCGGAGCAAGTGTTGGATGCAAGCGCATAAGCGAACATTCAACACGCCGCGACTAAAATCACAAATATGCCTTATTCGGGGCAATGGCTTCTGTGCTGTGGCTGGAGAAAGTGAATTAAACAGGGGAGGGGGTTTGGGGACGAGATGCGAGAGCTTCTGCTTGCTCGAGAAGAGGTTCACTGGCTCGTCTGTTTATTCACCCAACCACAAATTACTATTTTCCTTTTGTTTGCATATATTAAAGTAAGCACCTTTCAGGAGTATCAGAATATGTCTCAAAGTACAAAAAAGCAAGGAACATCCATAGTCCTTTTTCCACTATGGGTGTTTATATTCTGCCTTTGCCTCAACGGTTGCACCGTCTTAAACATAAATAGTTTTCATTTCGGCAAACTGGGAAAGAAAGAGCAGGGGCAGGCGGTAAAGTATGAGATATGCAGTGGGAAGAATATGCCGGAGCGACTGCAGAAGATTATTGAAGAGAGAAAAAAGAAACCGGGAACATTTGCATATAAGAATTCGAAATATACATATTTGGTGGTCTGTTATGGGGAGAAATCCTATAGTGGTTACAGTGTCAGGGTGGAGCAATGTTGGAAAGATAAGGAGCAGCTTTACTTAGAAACGCAGTTAATAGGTCCGGCAGCGGGGGAAGAAGTAGTGGAAACGCTGACGTATCCCTTTTTAGTTGTGCGTTGTGGGCGGACAGAACTTTTGTGCCGGATTGAGTCCTGAAAAAATCATAAACCAGCCAGAAGCAACATATACTGATAACGAAGCCGAAAAGACGGGCAGAGTGTGTCCGCATAAAATATAGCAAGTTTTATTGGGTGGAGGTTTATTTATGAAGGTTGAAAAGAAAGCGGTTCGTTCAGGTATTTTAAAGTTAGAAAAAAATGTGCAGATTACGCTTGATGAGGATATGAATGTGCCGGATACCCGGCCAGATGTGGAAAAGATTATAGAGAGCCGAGGCGAGGTACATATTGATGAGATAGAAGTGCTGACAGACCGTATGCGCCTGCGGGGGAATTTCCTCGTGCAGATTTTGTATCTGAGTACGGATAAAGAGCAGCAGATTTCCTGCATGGAGCATGAGTTTTCCATAGAAGAATTTATGAATGTGGAGAGTGCAGAAAGCAGCGATATCGCAAAGGTGACGGCCGACCTTGAAGATCTCACGATTTCCATTATCAATTCCAGAAAATGTGGTGTGCGTTCTGTTATATATTTTCACATAGCCATTTCCGAAATGAAGTTTGTGGAGTGTACGACTGGAATCGAGAAAAAGGAAAATGTCCAATGCTTATATGAGTCTCCGTCCATGACGGAAATTATCATGAATAAAAAAGATATTCAGAGGATTAAGGCAAGTGTCAGCCTGCCAGCAGGTAAGCCGAATATCAAAGAGATTCTCTGGAATTCAATGCAGCTTCGGGATGTAGATATCCGTATGATGGAAAATAAATTATCTATCCGGGGAAGTCTTTTCCTGTTCATTCTTTATCAGGCAGAAGAGGGTAGCGAATCACTGCAATACTACGATTGGGAGATTCCATTTACCAACGAATTAGACTGTGCGGACAGTCAGGAGAATCTTATTGGGAATATAGCGGTAATGCTCGGAAACCATCAGGCAGTGATTAAGCCGGATATTGACGGCGAGCCAAGAGATGTGGAAATAGAGGCGGTATTAGAACTTGACCTGAAAGCTTATCGGGAATTTAAAATGCCTTTGCTTAAAGATATGTATGCAAATGACCGAAAATTAAAATTAAAAACCAGTCCGATTACATTTGAAAATCTCATTTTCCAGAATAACGCGAAAACAAAGGTAAGTCAGCGGGTGGAGGCAGCAGGAGAGATTCATAAACTTTTACAGGTTCTTAATGTAGAAGGAAATGTACGAATCGAAGACTTTCAGCTTACTAAACAGGGCATCGCAACGGAGGGACTCATTTTCTGCAAAGTTCTTTATATAGCAGGAGATGATACCGCGCCGATTCAGTCCAAAGAAATCGTTATTCCATTTGAATATTTAGTAGAAATACCAGAAGTAGCCGAGACAGACCGCTGTGAGATTCGCGGTGTGCTGGAACAGATTGGTGGTTATGTTGTGGACAGCAACGAATTAGAAATCAGGGCGGTTGCCGGAATCTATGTAACCGGTTTCTCACCACAGACAATGTATATGATTGATGAAGTAGAGGAAATTCCGTACAGTGAGGAAGAAATTTCGAGGATTCCGTCTATTACAGGCTATATCGTAAAAAGCGGAGACACTCTCTGGAATATCGCAAAACATTACGGAACGACAATAGAAAAAATGAAGCAATATAATGAAAATCTCACAGAACCATTAGAAACAGGGCAGAAATTGTTCCTGTTAAAAGAAATGGAAAGTCTCATAGGGGAGTGACATCCTCCACCTGCCGTAAAGATGGGAGACTTCTTGCTGGAAGAGGATAAATACATAAAAGTAATGAACAAAAATGCCGGGGTCAGAGTAATTTCTGATTCCGTCTTTTTTGTGCTTAAAAATATATAGAAAAAGTACGCATTTACATTAAATAATTGTGTTTTATGTAGTATAAGCAAGAAAATGATAAAAATATTGTAAAAAAAAGGATAATTCTTTTCAACTTATTGATAAGAAAAAACGAGGATTGTAAAATAAGAAACATAAATAAGACACGGCATTAAGACGTATATACAACATCTATATTATGGGGATATTAGATGGATCATGTATGACGTTGCAGACATTAATAAGATTGAGAGCATAATTAAGAATTAAAAGCCGGGGAAAGGTTTAGTTATGGCAGAGAAAGAATTAAGAAGGATGAGTCGTCCTGAATTAATAGAAATTATATATGCGTTAAAATCTAATGAGGAATCTTTGCAGAAGAAGAATGCAATCGTACGATTCAGATTTCAGAGGCAGGCTTTATTGCAGAGGCTGCCCTTCAGTTGAACGATATATTTTCTACTGCCCAGGCCGCAGCCGATGATTATCTCACATCTATTAAAGCAGCGAACGTTTCAATGGAAGAAGAACAGAAAGCCGCAGAAAAGGAGCAGATGCTGAATGGAGCGGACGAGTAAAGAGGAAGTAAACATCCCCTCGATTAAAGAGATACGTCTTGAACGTCGGCGGTTAGCACGACAGAACCGTAAGCGACGCATATTTTTTAATACAACAATTACATGGGATGGTACAAATCGTACAGGTGTGCTTACTAGTTTGACTGGTAATCAGGAAGATGGAAAGATTACATTTGCACCTAATGATGACAAGAGTGAATTAGTTACAAACGTAGTCAACAAGAAAGGTTCCACTCTCCCATCCACCGGTGGTATCGGTACAACAATCTTCTACGTTGTTGGTGCTATCTTAATGGTTGGAGCAGCAGTTCTTCTTATCACAAAGAGACGTGCTGAGAACTAATCCGTTCTGAATGTTTATAACAACAATTTGATATTATGAGATTTTCAGGGGCAGGGGCTTTTAGCTCCTGTCCCAATCTTAAAGGTAAATATATGCCTGCACAGTTACACAAACAAGATTTTGTGAGAGCATAAATATACAAAAGGAAATGACATCAGGGAGAGAACTATGAAGTCTGGAAAGAAGTTAGAGAAAAAATCAAAGAAAACATTGAAAAAAAGAAGTTGAGTTCGAATATTACCACTATCATTTTAATATTGATTTTCCTCGTGGGGCTGTCCGTGATGTTATATCCGACCGTGAGCAATTATGTTAATCAGAGGCATCAGTCAAAGGCGATTGCGGCATACGATGAAAAGGTGTCGGAAATGAAGCCGGAGGATTATACGAAGTATTTTGAAGCGGCGGAGAAGTACAATAAGAAGCTTGCGAAAAATCCATCTGCATTTTATAACCCGGATGAAATTAAAGGTTATGAGAAAATACTTGATATTAGTGGTACAGGTATTATGGGTTATATCACAATCAAGAAGCTTGGTGTAGAGCTTCCGATTTATCATGGAACAGATGAGGGTATTTTACAGATTGCGGCCGGACATTTGAAAGGAACCAGTTTTCCGGTTGGCGGAGACAGTACGCACAGTGTTATTTCTGCCCACCGTGGTCTGCCGAGCGCAAAGCTTTTTACAGACCTCGATAAAATGGAAGTAGGAGATACATTTACTATTACAATTTTGAATCGAGAGATTACTTACGAGGTTGATGATATTTCTATCGTTCTTCCAGATGAAACGGATAGCCTGCAGATTGAAGATAAAAAGGATTACTGTACCCTGATGACCTGTACACCGTATGGTATTAATACACATCGTCTGCTTGTGCGTGGCCATTGTATCGGAACCGGAGAACCGCAGCATATCCATGTTACAGCAGAAGCGTTCCAGATTGACCCGACAATCACGGCATCCGTTATGGGAATTATTCTTCTTATCATGCTTTTAATTCGTGTCCTTATCCGTACACGGAAAAAAGGACAGGAAGGAAAACATTTAAAATGTAATCAGGTATTTCTTCATCTGAAAAGGGGAGATTTGATAGGCAATAATAAAAAAACAAAATAATAAAAGGCATTTAAAATGAAAACCAGCCACAAAGAGCAGATTTTCTCTTGAAGGAAAGAGATGCTTCTTGTGACTGGTTTTGTATTTTGTAAATTTTGCATAATAGGGATGCCTGACTTTCGTCCGCCCTTCCTATGCTTCCTGAATGTTATTAATTACTTCCTGCTGCTGATTAAGCAGATGTGTTTTCATCAGTTCCTTTGCCTTTATAGAATCTCTGCTGGAAATGGCATCAAGCAATTCCCGATGTTCCTCCACAAGATTAGAGCGCTGGCGAATATCTTTCACATATTCCATGCGGTAACGATAGAACTGTTCGCGCAGATTATTGATAATAGAAATAAGGCGGTCATTGTTTGTTGCGCGGAAAATGGTATCATGGAAAGTCTCATCTTTATCTACGATATCGAGAATATCCCCATTCTCTACGGAACGGATGAAGTCCTCATGAGCCTGACGTAAATCATGAAGCCCAGCCTGATCAATTCGTTCGCAGGCAAGAACAGCAGCGAATTCTTCAAGAACAGTACGGATTTCGATGACATCACGAAGATTTTTTTCTGTGATTCTGGCTACTTGAGCGCCTTTTCGTGGAATCATGATAACCAGGCCTTCCAGTTCTAACTTACGAATAGCTTCTCTTACAGGAGTACGGCTTACACCGAGGCGGTTGGCAAGAGAAATTTCCATGAGACGTTCTCCCGGTGCGAATTCACCAGTAATAATTGCCTGTCGAAGTGTGTTAAATACAACGTCACGAAGTGGCAGATATTCATTTACATTAAAGTTAGTGTCTTTCATTAGTTGTTTCTCCTTCCCTTTTTCGCTGTATATTTATCCCCCTGTGTCAGCGAACTGTTTTTTTTCGAAAAATGATTATGATTTTTCTGCGATTTCGACCGTGGGAGATTTTTACTAAATGGGCGGACAACGGCGGTCTGCCGGATTCCCGGGTCATTATGGAAAAATTCAGCTGCCTTTCCGGCGGCTTCTCTTGAGGTAAATATACCAAATACGGTGGAGCCACTTCCGCTCATAAGCGCATTGACAGCTCCTAATCTTCTCATATCTTTTTTTATCTGTACGATAGTTGGATAATGTTTTTCTGTAACCTGTTCCAATACATTACCCATACGGTCGGTGATACCTGTAAGGTCACCGTGGCTGATGGCCTGAATCATTCCGTCTATGTCTGGATGGGCTGTCTGTTCATCGAGATGCAGGTGCTCATATACAAACTTTGTAGACATAGAGAAAGATGGTTTTACAATTAAAAACCAGCATGGCGGAATAGAAGGAAGAGGAGTTAATATCTCACCGATTCCTTCAGAAAGTGCGGTTCCTCTCATAATGCAAAATGGAATGTCTGCGCCAAGGGTAAGCCCATGTTTAATAAGCTCGTCCTGTGTTATTCCAAGAGAAAATAGCTGATTCATGCCTACCAGAGCAGCGGCAGCATCGGTACTTCCGCCGGCCATTCCTGCTGCAACAGGGATGTGCTTTTCAATTGCTGCATCAACACCGTCTGAAATATTATATGCAGTACGTATCGTGTCAATGGCCCGATAGACAAGGTTCTTCTCATTGAGGGGGAGGTAAGGCAGATTCGAAGAAAGACGAATCTGTCCGCATGTATTCTTCTGTAAAGTAATGTAGTCAAAAAGCTTCACTGTCTGCATAATCATTCTGACTTCGTGGTAACCGTCTTCCCGCCTTCTAAGTACGTCCAGTCCCAGATTCACCTTGGCATATGCTTTCAAATGTAAGGGCTGAGTCATAAAAATTGTACCTCCTCTGTATCTTGTATACAATTATTATAACGCATTTTTGCAAAAAATCAAGAAAGAAACACCTGTATAAAAAAGAAAAAATTTCTCAATACTAACAGAGTATTTTTGCGGAAAATATAGGGAGAAATATTCTTAATGTTATGCGGGTATAACAATTTGAGATTCCAGTAAAATATTAAAAGTTTATAAGCCTGCAGGCAAAAGTTTAAGAATAATAAATAAGAGATTTTAGTGGCATATTTTTAGTGTCCTATTAAAAAGAGCTGGAGGGGAAAAGTGCGAATAAAGTATAACAGAGACCAGAAAATAAAAGGAAATCTTACCCGGAATTTTGATAAAGATTACGCATTTTTGGAGAAAGCATTAGACCGGAGCGGGGATATTGTAAAGAATGTATTTTATGTAGGAGACACCGCTGATATACAAAGTATTATGGAAGAGCAAACAGATGCAAATACAGACAGTGACACAAACAGTATTATGGAAGAGCAAACAGATGCGAATACAGACAGTGACATAAGCAGTGCTACGAAGGGGCAAACAGATGCAAATACGGACAGTGACATAAGCAGTGCTACGAAAGGGCAAACAGATGCGAATACAGGCAATGACATAAACAGTGATATAGGTAGAAAAACAGTTTCGAAAAGAATAGTGAAAACTACGCAGAACAATAAAAAAATAAATCCTAAAAAAGCAGCAGTCATCTATGTCGATGGAATGACGGATGCAGATATGGTGGAAGACTTCGTGATCCGTCCTCTCCTTAAAAATAAATGTGAAAAAACAGGGCAGGATTTCCTCTCTTATGTAGAAAATCATGTGATGGAAACAGTGGACTGGAAAGAGGATGAAAGTTTTGAAGATATTTTAACAGATATTTTATCAGGAAATACCCTGCTTTTGCTGGAAAGCTGTCCGAAAGCAATTATTTTATCTACAAAGAAATACCCATCAAGAGGGGTAGGGGAAACCCAGCAGGAAATGGTTATCCGCGGTCCGAAAGACAGTTTTACAGAAAATATGCGAATGAATACGGCATTGATTCGCCGCCGAATCCGTGATTCTCGCCTGAAAATGGAGCATACGATGGTTGGGGAGCGCTCCAAAACAGATTTGGCAATTGTATACATGGATGATCTTGTTCAGCCGGAACTTCTTGAAAAGGTAAGACAAAAAGTAAATGCACTCAGCTTTGATGGTATTTTAGATGGAGGAATGGTAGAGCAGCTTTTAGAAGAAAATGTATGGACACCATTTCCACAATTTCAACATACAGAACGGCCGGATAAGGCGGCAAGTGGATTACTGGAGGGGAGAATCGTTCTTGTTGTGGATAACTCTCCGGGCGTGTTAATTTTGCCCGTCACTTATCAAATGTTTTTTCAGGCAGGTGACGATTACTATACCCGATTTGAAGTGGCATCATTTGCCCGTTTGCTTCGCTTTGCAGCTTCATTGTTTGCGATAGGATTTCCGGGATTGTATGTTGCCATAGCAGCATTTCATACAGAAATGCTCCCAACCTCCTTTTTGTTATCCATTGCAACAGCGCGAACTGGCATCGTCATTCCAGTTGCTTTAGAAGTTTTGCTTATGGAATTTCAGTTTGAACTATTAAAAGAAGCAGGAATTCATTTGCCCGGACAGCTCGGAGGAACAATCGGCATTGTTGGTGGTCTCATCGTAGGCCAGGCAGCAGTGGAAGCGGGAATTGTCAGTACAATCGTTGTTATCGTTGTATCTTTTACAGCTATTGCATCATTTATCGTGCCAAATGAATCCTTTGGCGCCGTATTTCGTTTGTTAAAGTTTCTTTTTATTGTTACCGCAGCAATATGGGGAATTTACGGCTATCTTCTCACTTTTGCCGCATTATTATTGCATTTATCTCAGATAGAATCCTTCGGTGTTCCATATATGCTGCCTTCTGTTTGTGGGGAAAACTTAAATTATGATGATAAAAAGGATCATTATGTTCGCTATCCATTTGCTTATATGAAAAAAAGACCAGTATTTACGAGAGAGGGCCGGAGAATTCGAAAAAGATAGATACGCTATCCCCAAATTTACAGGCAGAAGATGTAATGATTCGTGTAGGCGTGTTTGCCGGATTCGGATAGGAGAGTCGAAAAAATTTACAGGCAGAAGATGTAATGATTCATAAAAGGATGAAGAAAAGAAAACGAAAATAGAATGAAAATAAAATGGGGGACGGTCAAAGAGGAGGATGTATAAAATGTATGAAAATAAGATTTCTGCAAGGCAGTTACGCAGAATGATCTTTATAGAAACATTTGGAGCGGGAGCATTATCTATACCGACATTTGCCTGCTATAAAGAACAGAATGGCTTTTGGAGCCTGATTTTTTATGGGGTGTTTTTGGCGGGAACGATTGCCTTTTTTATTATTTTTTCTGGGAAAATAAGTGAAGAAAATTTTGAAAACAGAAAAATAGGTAAGACAGGTCTGGCAAGGAATGTAAATATCAATGTTTCAAAAATGCAAACAAGGCTTAAATCTATAAATTTTCCGGAAGTTTTACCACAGCCAATAAAATTTGTATACATGATTCGTTTTTTCATAAATGCAGTAGCACTTTTTTATTTCTTTGGTAAGACAATTCAGACTGTTTATATGCCAGAAAGCAGCTTTTTATTTATTATTTTTCCTGCTGCGATTTTGCTTTGCTACAGCTTGTATACAACATTACAAAAAAGAGCCAGATTTTTAGAAATCATTTTTCCGTGGATTATCACGACGTATTTTATTGCTGTGATTTTATCATTTATCGGAATTGAAAAAGCAATGCAGATAGGGAATGCAGGAGAACTCTGGCAAGGAATTCTTTCAGATAATATTTTCCGAAGCATGGGAAACGGATATTTGATGTTACTGTGCAGCAGTCCAATAGAATTTCTCTTGTTTTTGAGGCCTGCTGCCGAAGAAAGAGGAACCGAAACAAAAAATAGAAAAGTAGAGGACAAAAATAATAAAGAAGGTAAAAATAATAGAGAAGGTAAAGATGATAAAGCAATACGGGACATAATAACAGCCGTCGCAGGTGCGATTCTCTGTAATGTTTTATTTTGTTTCCTTTCCGTGCGAACACTTGGCCCAACTCTCACAAGCCAGTCAGAATGGCCAGTCATCAAAATGATGCAGCTAATCCGAATGCCGGGCGGGTTCTTAGAACGATTTGATATCCTGCCGATTATATTTTGGATACTGTGCATGATGGCGGTTTTAAGCGGTTATCTCTATTATGGATGGAGTATTTTTCAAACACGCTCTGGAGGATGTTTGAAAAATTTTTTAGGAATTACTTTTGTCTGCTTAGTGCTCTTGACTTGCGTTGTGGAAAAACACACTCTTTTGTGGACGTTTTATCTCAAATATAAGGCATTTGTGGATTTCCCGCTGTCCTTAATATTGCCACTTGTAGTTTGGCTTTTTAAAAGACAGAAAGATTTCAATTATCAAGAAAAAACAAAAGAAAAAACACAAAAAGATAAGGAAGGAAGAAAAAATATCGCAAAATATAAAGAGGACAAGAAAACAGAAGAAAATAGTGTCGCAAAATATAAAGAGGATAAAGAAGTAAAAGAAAATAGTATTGTAAAATATAGGAACAATAAGCAGGTAAAGTATTTTGCAGGAATAACTCTTTTAATCTTTCTCCCAATTCTTTTTTCCTTAACTGGCTGCCAGCGCCTTACCGATGTAGAAGAAAAAAACTATATCTTATCCATGTACGTCGATTATTCCTCTGATGAAGAAAATGCTTATCAGTTTTGGATAGCTCGGGCAAATTTAAGCGAAATGGAGGGGCAAAGCGACGAAATTCCCTGCCAGATTACAAAAATAGAAGCCCGGAATCTACAGCAATTAGAAGAAAAATACTTGGAAACAGTCCCCGGAAAAACCGAGTGGAATCATATTTATACAATTTTCTTAGGTTCGGGAATAGCATCAAATAAAACAGCATGCACTCATCTGCTGAAAGAATGGGATAATGAGTGGCAGAAATCTCCGAATGTTCTTCTGGCACTATGTCCCGAAAACCCGAAAGAACTATACAAAATAAAAAATATTCCTGCCGGAGCAGCAGGACAGGAAATAAACCTTCTCGCAGAACAAAACAAAGAAAAATATTCCGGACAAATCTGCGAAACGCCAATAGACTACCTTCGTGCCAAACAGCAGCAAGAGGATAAAATTACACTGTACCGGGTTACTATAGAAAACGGGAATTTAAAAATAATGACAGACGAACCCTGAAAGATACCGCATTCCTATTTGTGACTTTAGTCGCAGCAGGTTGGATGTTCGCTCCTACGCTCACATCCAACCTTTGCTCCGAGGCCACAAATAGGAATGCGGTATCTTTCAGAGTTCTGACTATGGCTGAAGCAGTTAATTTGGAAAATTTCTAACTATTACCATTTGATTTAACAAAATCCAGCCGAAAAAACAGTGAAGAAGATAAGAGCCGGAAGAGAGATTCAACTAAAAACAGCCAAAGACAGCCACCGAAGAGAACCTATCCCCTATATTTGCGGCCTCGGAGCAAGGTTTGGATGTGAGCGTATAAGTGAACATTCAAACCGCCGTGACTAAAGTCGCAAATATAGGGGATAGGTTCTCTTCGGTGGCGTCTGTTTATTCTTCGAATTAAATGGTAATACTCCACCTATGAAGACTTTTAATAAAATAACAATATCATTCACACTTTTAATATGTTTACTATTTAGTTACAGCCTGCTGTATCAGGTATATTTAGAACAAACCGGTCCAATATACGATAACACTCTGCGATTTCATGTGAGAGCAGATTCTGATAAAAAGGAAGCCCAGGAAAGAAAGCTTATTGTCAGAGATGCGGTACTGCGTTATGTAAAGGAGGATGTATACAGAGCAGACTCCGCACAGGAATTGAAACAGAATCTTGCAGAAAAAACAGAAGAAATCGCACAGGTGGCAGCGAACGCTTCAGACGGGAAGCCTGTCCGTGTTTACTTTACCAAAGAAAGATTTCCAATACGCCATTACGGAACTGCTATTTTCCCCGCAGGAGAATATCAGGCACTCCGGGTAGATATTGGCAAGGCTGCCGGACATAACTGGTGGTGTGCATTCTATCCCAACCTCTGCTACACCCCGGAAAAAAACTTTACCCTCTCCGAAAGCGGAAAAAAACAGTGGAAAAAGATCACAGAATTAACTCAGGGAAAATGGCTGGAAAAAACAAAACATTATTTCACCAAATTAAAGAAGTTTCTGCCCTATTGGGCGAAAAGGAGCGTTTAGCACAACAGAATAAAATCAATACATTCTTCGGATGCTTTCTTCGTTACCAATAGCTTTAGCTAGCCGGCAAAAACATCTGTTTCTTTCTTGGAACTTTCCACCAAATGCGGTATAATCTTAAGTAACATTATCATAGGACGGTAACGTGAGAATGAAGAATAAAAAACAGATTATTTCTCGTCTATTATGGATAGGAAACATTTTTTTACTTATATTTTGCCTGGCAGGATGTGGGACTTCTGGAACTGGAACATCAGAGTCAGGAACAGAGCAACAGGAGAGTTCCAGCGCTGCTCCGAATTACTATCATAAAGGAAAGATTTTTCTTCCACAGGCAGATGGAAAAGTGACAGAAGAACATGAGGGCGTGAAGCTTGATTTATCGCATACAGATCAGGGATATTTTATGGCAGCGTATACGGGGAGTGCAGACAAGCTGTTGATTCAGGTAGAGGGCAGCGATAACATTCCGTATCGATATTATTTTGACCCAGATGGGAAATACAACGCTTTACCGCTGACTGCCGGAGATGGAAGTTATGCAGTAACAGCATATGAGAATGTGGGAGATAACCGATATGCTGTTGTTTTTACCAAGATAGTAGATGTGACACTGGAGAATGAAGTTCTTCCATTTTTATATTCTAATCAGTATGTGAATTTTGATGAGAATACAAAGACTGTTGCGCTGGCGAAGAAGCTTACAAAAGGTAAGACGGAGATTGAGGCAGTGCAGGAAGTGTATGAGTATGTTATAAAGAATATTGTTTATGACGATGAAAAGGCAGCAACGGTAAAAAGTGGTTATCTGCCGAATGTGGATGACACACTGAAGACCAAAACAGGAATCTGTTTTGACTATGCGGCGCTGATGACAGCAATGCTACGGTCTTCGGGAATTCCGACGCGCCTTGATATTGGCTATGCAACGAACATTTACCATGCATGGATCAGTACTTATTTAGATGAGCAGGGCTGGGTAGATAACGTCATTAAATTTGACGGAAAGAACTGGACGATGATGGATCCGACTTTTGCAGCAGGAGGCGGTGACGGAATTCAGGATTTTATTACCGATTCCTCAAATTATAATATAGAATATATACATTAAAACAGATTACTAAAAAGTATTATTGTCTAATTCAAGAATGCCCCGGCATTCTTGAATTACTTAAGCGATTATTTGAGTCTAAAAGAGATGGTTTCTATAAGGCGGATAATTTAAATGAGAATTTGCAAATATTTTTGATTTGTAAATGATTACAAGATAAATATAAAATAAATACATATGAAAGGACACAAAATGTTATCAAATAGCGAAGTGGCTGTATTTTGTGAGCAGAGCGGGATGATTCTGGAGTCGGGATTATCAATGCTTGAAGGTATTTCCATTATGGAAGAGGATGTAGAGCCGCACAATACAGAATATAAAAAAATGTATGAGGATATGAGAATGTGTCTTGAAGAAACAGGTATCTTTCATGAGGCACTTACAAAAACTGGACTTTTTCCAAGTTATGTGATTCAAATGACGAAAATAGGAGAGGAAACAGGTAATCTGGATGTTGTGATGAAAGGGCTTGCCGCATATTATGAGCGGGAAGAGAATACGATGCAGGATATTAAGAGTGCGATTTCTTATCCTTTAATGATTCTATGTATGCTTCTTGCAATTATGCTCGTGATGGTTGTAAAGGTTGTACCGGTATTTAATCAGGTGTATGAGCAGCTTGGGACGCAGATTACTGGGCCAGGTGCCGTCCTTTTAAAGGCAGGAGAAGCTTTGAAACAGTACTGGATTATTCCGACAGTACTTCTTTGCGTATTTGTAGTCGGGGTATGGTGGCTCTTAAAAACAACAAAAGGAAATGTGGCATTACGCAGACTGACAGGAAAGGTTTTTTCTACAAAGTCTATTGTAAAAAGACTGAACAGTGCCAGAGTATCGTCTGCTTTTTCTATGGCATTACAGAGCGGTATGGATTATGGACGTTCCTTTGACATGGCAGCAACCTTGCTTGAAAATGATGAGGAAACGAAGCAAAAGTTAATGAACTGCAAAGAAAAAATGTTTGAAGGAGAGTCTTTTTCTAAAGTAATCAGGGAAACAGAAATTTATTCCCCACTTCAGTCAAGGATGATCATGATTGCAGAAAGAACGGGAGAGGCAGATCAGGCACTTTCTAAAATTGCAGTACAGATTGATGGTGAAGTAACTGCAGATATTCAGAATTTTGTATCAGTTATTGAACCAACACTTGTCATTGTGCTTTCTGTGCTTGTCGGAGGAATGTTACTATCCGTAATGATGCCTCTTATGGGGATACTTTCTGTGATTGGATAGCAGGTGATGAATTACGATGGAACAGAATGTAGAAAAAAAGAAAAAAGATTATAAAAAAGGATATATTTTGCCGGTATGCATTTTCATTTTGATGATGGTAATGTTATTTTATGGAGTGAATTCTGTGATGAATGCTACAGCACAAAAAGAGCAGGAAAGCCTGAAAAATGCAGTAGTTCAGTCAGCAGTACATTGTTATTCTGTAGAGGGAGCCTATCCAGATTCACTTGATTATCTGAAAAAGCATTATGGAATCACATGGGATGAAAGCAAGTATAAAGTGACCTATGAGATTATTGCTAAAAACATCAGACCGGAGGTCAAAGTGATACCTTTACAGGAAAGTAAAAAATGAAGAAGAAAAATTATGAGGGCAAAAACTTATTGAATCAAAGATAATTATGAAATTAAGAATTTATTAAATCGAAGATAAAAAGTAGGAGAATTGAAATTTAGAAGGGAAAAAGTCAATAAGTTAAAATCATGAGAGTAAAAGTATAAAAATAACTATAATAAAAAGAAAAGGGAAGCACTATGAACAATAAACAAAAACAAATACATACAATTGATACGGTTTTTCCTTTGATTTTTATTCTTCTTTTTGGATTTTGTGCACTGGCATTGGTTCTTTCCGGTGCCCATGTATACCAGGATACAACGGATGGATTAAAGCAGAATTATACTATTCGGACAGCGGCAACGTATTTGCAGGAGAAGGTGCGGGAGTACAGCAGTGAATCTCAGGTAGAAGTTCTTTCACAAGACGGGCAGACAGTAATTGCACTTTATGAAGAGGGCGATAGCGACTATGTGACATACATTTATTTGTATAAAGGCAAGCTGCAGGAACTTTTTACAAAAAAAGGGCGTGATGTTGTCTGGAGCAGCGGGCAGGAACTTGTTTCAGCAGATACATTTTCTGTTACGAAGCAAAAGGAGGATTTGTTGCAGATAGAACTTAGCGGAGACGGACAAGAAGAATTATTGTATATAAGAATATACGGGGAAGATAGCAAATGAAACGAGTAAGACATTCCAGATCGGGATTATTTTTAATTGAATTAATGATCTGTATTTTATTTTTTTCCGTTACAGCGGGAATTTGTATACAGTTTTTTGTAAAGTCCCACAATATGAGTCAGGATGCAAAAAATCTGTATCAGGCTCAGCAGGAAGCGGCATCTATGGCAGAAATTTTAGAAAAGGATATAGATTCTCTGGATAATATTTCTGTTTATTATGATAAAGACTGGAATCAGTGTGATAAAGAAGAAAAGATGTACTGGCTGGAAGTAACGCAGGCACAGAATCAGGCGCAGGAAGACGATTTAAAAAAGGTAAAAATTGCGGTGTATTCTGGAGAGAATTCTAAAGAAGAAAGTTCGAAAAAAGAAGAAATCTATCATTTGAACCTGAGTATTTATATACCGTAAAAGAACGAGATATCATGGACAAGTACATTCCAGAGTCAACTACCCACGACCTAAAGGTCATGGGTTTGTAACTGCCCAGTCGCACTAACGGCTTACATCTCCGACCTTTAATCTCCGATAGATATTGCTAGCATATTGGGTAACAGTTAACAAGGCTCCTCCCACCACCTAAAGGTAGTGGGTTTCCGCCTATGGCAAACGAAAGGATTTTATTTATGAAGAAAAGAGAAATCCCTGTAATGAATGTCGGTATCTCACTTATCATTTTAATTTTTATGAATATTTGCCTTGCTGCATTTGCTGTTCTGTCTCTGGAAAATGCAGTTTCAGACTATTCTCTTAGTAAAAAGACAGCAAAGCATACCACACAATATTACGAGGCAGTGAATAATGTGCAGGAGCAGCTGGCGAAGAAGAATCAGGAACTTCGGGAAAAAGCAGAAACAAAAACTACAGAGGCTAAGAGTAGTCAAAAAAAAGCAGAAATAAAAACTGCGGAGACTAAGAGTACCGAGAAAAAGATAAAAGTGAAAACTGTAAAGAATATGCAGAAGCAGTCTCAGAAGGATATTAAAAAAGTTGCGAAAAGCCAGATAAAGTTGACAGAAAGCGTTTCAAAGAGCCAGCAGCTCGTTGTTACATTACAGCTAGATGAAACAGGAGGTTATCCACAGTATTACATACAAAAATGGAAACTTTGCTCATCAGATGACTGGCAGGCCGATGATTCTCTGGATGTATATCAGAGTGGCGAATAACATTATAACATTGGAGGGGAGACGAAATGGGAATACAGGAATATTTACAGGAAGCAACGGGAAAGGGTGCATCTGATTTATTTATCGTAGCCGGATTACCTTTAACTTATAAAATTAATCGAAAGATGATAAGGGTGGGGGATCGTCTGATGCCAGAAGATACCCGTAAGTTAATAGAAGATATTTATGTGATTGCACAGGAAAGAAAGATAGAAACATTAGAGAAAAATGGAGATGATGACTTTTCCTTCTCTATTCCAAACTTAGGAAGATTCCGTGTTTCTACTTACCGTCAGAGAGGCTCTCTGGCAGCAGTAATCCGTCTGATTGCATTCCGGCTTCCAAATCCAGAAGAGCTTAGTATCCCATCTCAGATTATGCAGCTTGCAGAATACAGAAAGGGTCTTGTTCTTGTAACAGGTTCCGCAGGAAGTGGAAAGTCTACAACACTTGCCTGTCTGATTGAACAGATTAACAGCACGAGGGAAGAACATATCATTACATTGGAAGACCCTCTGGAATTTTTGCATCGTCATAAAAAGAGTATTGTAAGCCAGCGTGAGGTGAGTTCTGATACAGAAAGCTATAAAGTAGCGCTCAGGGCTTCTCTTCGTCAGAGCCCCGATGTTATCCTCCTTGGAGAGATGCGTGACTATGAGACTATTAATATTGCGATGACAGCCGCAGAAACGGGACATCTTGTTTTTTCTACACTTCATACACTGGGGGCAGCCAACGCGGTAGACCGAATTATTGATGTATTTCCGGCTAATCAGCAAAGACAGATTATCGTACAGCTTGCCTCCGTACTGAATGCGGTTGTTTCCCAGCAGCTTTTACCAGATAAAGAAGGGAAACTCATTCCGGCATTTGAACTTATGACAGTCAACCGTGCGATTAAAAATATGATTCGAGATAATAAAGTGCATCAGATAGATGGACTCATCGGTTCTTCTGGGCAGGAGAAAATGTTCTCAATGGATTCGTATATTACAAAGTTATATAAAGAAGGGAAAATAACAAGGGAGACGGCACTGGATTATGCAACGGCTCCGGAATTAATGGCACAAAAGCTTTTAGAGCGTGTTTGAAAAATCATTCCAGCAACCTGCACGCCTCAATTTACGGTATATTTTGCCTTCATTCAGTTGACGTAGCCCGCTACGCCGCCCTCATTCAGGCGAAATCTCCCGCAAATTGCGACGCACATCTTGCAGAAAGCATTTTTCAAACACGCTCTAGTATGGTGGATAACTTTTAAAGGTGTACAATTAGTACGGATTTGGGAAAAAATATTGACGTGACGAATCCTCTGTGTTATTATAAAAATAATAAATTAATATGTTCTAGTGGGCAAACCTTGTGAAAGCAGGGGACGCAAAGCCAAGGGTCTAAGGGCATAGCCTATGACAGCCGGTTGCCGCGTTTTGATGCGTATGGATAATATTATCGAATATTATGAGTGGCCGTGTGTATCTGCTAGAGATATAGGCGGTTTTTTTGTAGAATTAAGAGGACATAGTCCTCATCCCCGCATATTCTCATAATAAACTCGTAACATTTGATAATGCCATAAGCGAGGCACTTATCAGAAAAGGAGGAGTTTTTATGAAGAAAAGAAGTAACAAGTCGTTTTTAGCTTCTGCAGCTTATTTAGTAGTAGCTCTTGTTTTATGTGCGGGTGTTATTTTTTATACAGGTAATGGCGGTACAGGATTAACAGTTGCAGATATCACAGATACTATGCCGGAGACAGGTACAGATGAGATCGTAGCTGGTGAAGAAGAAGTACCATTAGCCAGCGCACCAAAGGTTTCTGTTAAGAAGTCAACTAAGACAACGACAAAGAAGAAGACTTTAAAGAAAGCAGCGAAAAAGACTAAAACAACGACAAAGAAGAAGACTTCTAAGAAGAAGAGTACAAAGAAGACAGCTACCGTACAGACTGTAACAGAGACAACTGTTCAGACTACAGAGAAGACATCTACTAAGAAGAAATCCAAAGTACAGACAATTCGGACTACAGTAGTTACAACTGTTAAGACAACAACTCAGACATTTGGAACAACTACAACAACTACAACGAATAATGCTGCTTCTGTAGGAGCTTCTACAGCAGTTTCCAGTTCAGGATTTGCAATTTCCAAGTTCAGTGATATTAAAGGCCATGTAGATTCTAAAGTTTATGATGCCTTTGTAAACCTTGGATTTGAACTTAAGATTAATTCCAAATTAGCAACAACTGGTGTGTTTAGTACAAAGAATCATAATATCCAGTTAAAGAGAGGTCAGTCCTCATACTTACTCCATGAGTTAGGCCATTTCGTATCTGCATTAAAGGGACGCAATGGTAAGAAGATTGATCAGTCCTCAGAATTTACAAGAATTTATAATGAAGAGAAGTCCGCTTATGTAGGCAACAATAAAGCATATGTAACACAGGATGCAGCAGAATACTTTGCAGAATCATTCCGTGATTACACAGAGAATCCATCTGCATTAAAGAGCCAGCGTCCTAAGACATACAGCTATATCAGCCAGATGGTAAGCTCCCTTTCCAGCAGTGATGTGAAGGCTTTCCGTAATGCATATGGATGGTATTGGAGCATCAACAAATAATATGAGTTAATTATTCTAATTTTAGATTAATTGAATAATTAAAAGGGTCAGGTAATGTAGTACCTGGCCCTTTAGTAATTTTTTAGAATAAACAGACGGTCCCAGAGAAGGACAATATATAAAAATGCTTCGTTTCACTGAACTCTTAACACTTGCTTACCGCACTCGTGTTAAGAGCTTGCTCAAAGGCACATTTTTATATATTGTCCTTCTCTGGGACCTGCCCTTGTATGGAGAAAAAATTATTAAAGGGCTGGGAAAAAATAGAGGGATGAGAGAGAGGCATGTTATTTGTTGGTTTTTTGCTTTCAGGATGCTTTTAAGGAGGAGTATGTATAAAAATTCATATAAAATATAAAATCTAATGAAAAAACCTTGACATTTTGTATAATGTGGCATATAGTTGTATATACAAGAACGACACGGAATATTTAAGGTGTTGGAGGGGGAGAAAGATGAGAAGGGAGACTATACGCTGTTTGAAAGAAACAGCAGCGAAATGCAGGCTGAATGTAGTTCGAATGTTGAGAGCCAGTGGTCATGGTCATATTGGAGGAACGTATTCTTCTATAGATATGGTTACCGCATTATATTTTTACAAGATGAATGTAAATCCAGAGAAGCCTGATTGGGAGGACAGGGACAGGTTCCTTTTATCAGCAGGACATAAGAGTATGGTACAGTACGCAGTCTTAGCTGAAAAAGGATATTTTCCAAAAGAAATTCTGGATACATACGGACATTTACATTCTAAGCTGGCAGGACATCCGAATATGCATAAGCTTCCAGGAGTAGAGGCAAGTACTGGTGCGTTGGGGCATGGCCTTTCTATTGCGACAGGAATGGCAATGGGATTACAGCTGGATAAGAAGCCATCTAAGGTATACACCATTTTAGGAGATGGCGAATTAGCGGAAGGTTCTAACTGGGAAGCAGCAGCGGCAGCAGCGCATTATAAACTGGATAATCTTACAGCAATTGTAGATTTTAACGGATTACAGATTAGTGGTAAGGTTACCGATGTAATGGATTTTACTCCAATTGGAGATAAGTTTAGAGAATTTGGCTGGGCGGTAAGAGAAATTGATGGAAACAATATGGATGAAATCGTGGAAGCATTTGATGCATTACCATTTGAAGAAGGAAAACCATCTATGATTGTTGCTCATACCGTAAAGGCAAAGGGACTGAAAGAAGGAGAAGGCAAGGCGTCCTATCATTACTGGAATCCAAGTAAGGAAGATTGTGATGCATTAGAAAAAGATTTGATGGAACAGCTTAGGGGGTATGAAGATGAAATTTGATAATTACATGGACCCGAGAAAAACATTTGGAAAAGCTGTGACACAGGAGGCGGAAAAGAATGAGGATATTGTTGTTCTTTCTGCCGACAGTGGTAAAAGTTCTGGATTTGGAGAATTCATTGAGAAATATCCAGACAGATATTTTGAATGTGGAATCATGGAACAGGGAGTCATCGGAATTTCCTCTGGACTGGCCACTACAGGAAAAGTACCTGTTTTTTGTGCAATCGCACCGTTTGTAACGGCAAGGCCATTTGAAATGTTTCGAAATGATCTTGGATACATGAACCAGAATGTAAAGGTAGTAGGTCGAAACTGTGGAATCACTTATTCCGATCTTGGTGCGACACATCATTCGTTAGAAGATTTTGCAATTGTTCGAATGATTCCGGGAGTTACTATTTTAGCACCGCAGGATCCATATGAGATTGAAGAAGCAGTAAAGGCAATGCTTTCCATGAATGGCCCGGTTTATATGCGAATCGGAAATCCAAAGATTCCGGTACTTTTTGAAAAAGAACCATTTGTCATTGGAAAAGGACGTAAGATTACAGAAGGCGAGGCACTTACGTTAATCACGACAGGTTCAATGACAATGGCAGCAATGGAGGCAGTAGAGCGATTAGAAGAGGAAGGCATCCAGGTGGAACATATAGGAATGCCGACTGTGTGGCCGATTGATGCAGAGCTTATTTGTGATTCTGTAAAGAAAACAGGCAGAGTCATGACGATAGAGGAACATTATATCAAAGGTGGATTGGGAACAATTGTCATGGAAACATTGAATGATAATGGTATAAACGTTCCGATAAAAATGCATGGAATTCCGCACTGCTATGCCAGCAATGGCCCTTATAATGAACTGATGGCTTATTATAAGTTAGATGCAGATGGAGTTTATGGGGGTATAAAAGAATTTTTAAAAAATGAGGAGGGTAACAAATGATTGATTTTTCAAAGATTAAATCCAAAAAAGAAGTAGGAAAGTGTTTTGACTATGCTATTTTACCGAAACAGACAACAGAGCAGACTATCCGTGACTGCTGTAAAGAAGCAATTAAGTATAATTGTAAGGCATTTTGTTTTTCATCTTCTTATTGGACTCCAATTGTAGCAGAAGAATTAAAGGGAACGGATATCCTGGTTGGAGCAGCGATCGGATTCCCATTTGGACAGCAGACAAGTGCAGTAAAAGCATTTGAGACAGAAGAAGCCGTTCGTATGGGTGCAACAGTGCTTGATAACTGTATGAATGTTGGAGCATTAAAAGATAAAAGATACGATGAGATTAAACAGGAATTTAAAGAGTATGTAGAAGCTGCACAGGGCGTAATGACGAAGATGATTATTGAAGTATGCTACCTGACAGATGACGAGATTAAGGCAGCATGTGAGCTTTGTATTGAGGCTGGAATTGACTGGGTTAAATCTTCCACAGGACAGTATGCAGGACCAACTCTCGAGCAGGTAATCTTAATGGCTGACTGCTGTAAGGGAACAAATACAAGAGTAAAAGTATCTGGTGTAAAAGATCCAAGACCACAGAACGCATATGTATTCTTAAGAGCAGGAGCAGACCTTATCGGAACAAGACAGGCTCCACAGATTATTGATTCCTTTGATACAATGAGAAAGATTGGAATTATTCCTCCATATGAAGGAGAATAAATAACAGCAAAGTATAGATGATTTGAAGATATGAAAACGGGAGGGCAAAGTTATGGTTGATTTATCTAAAATGACAAAATGGGATATGGGTAAATTATTTGATTTCTCTGTATTACCAAAACAGTCAACAGAAGCAGACATCAGAAGAGGGTGTCAGATTGCAAAAGAATATAACTGTAAAGCATTTTGTTTTTCATCTTCTGAATGGACTCCAATTGTAGCAGAAGAGTTAAAGGGAACAGATATCATGGTCGGAGCAGCGATCGGATTCCCATTTGGCCAGCAGTCAAGTGCAGTTAAGGCTTTTGAGACAGCTGAAGCGGTACGTTTAGGAGCAACAGTACTTGATAACTGTATGAACGTTGGAGATTTAAAAGATAAAAAATACGATAAGATTCTTGCAGAATTTAAAGAGTATGTGGATGCCGCACAGGGCGTAATGACAAAAATGATTATTGAGACCTGTTTCCTTACAAAAGAGGAAATCGTGACGGCAACAAAGTTAGTCTGTGAAGCAGGAATTGACTGGGTTAAAACATCTACAGGCCAGTATGGCGGGCCATCTGTTCAGGATGTTATGCTCATGGTAGATGCAGTAAAGGGAACAAAGACAAAGGTAAAGGTTGCGGGAGTGAAGGACCCAAGACCACAGAATGCGTTCTGTTTCATTCAGGCGGGGGCTGAATTGATTGGAACAAGAGCCGCAGTAGAAATCCTTGATGCAGTAGATGATTTAAGAAAAATCGGCTTAATACCAGCGTATACAGGAGATAAATAAGAATAAGCCGATAATTTAATATAAGGCGGCAGGCCGATATATTAAGAAAAAATACGGTTTATACATAAGGACAATATAAGGTGCTTGAACCGAGATAAGGTATAAGGGAAATACCAGTAGAGATACAAACGATATATCTTTGGAGGAGGTATTCGTTCATTTACGGAGACGTTAATTGAATAGGGAGGAGTTACATATGGCACAGTATTTAGTAGGATTAGACGGGGGAACTACAGGTTGTAAAACATGTATCTTTGATCTTGATGGAAAGTTAGTAGGAAGCGATTATCGTGAATATCCTTCTTATTATCCAGAACCAGGATGGGTAGAGCAGACTACGGAAGACTTACTTCCTAACTTTTATGACAGTATCAAGACAGCAATTAATAAATCTGGAATTAATCCGGAAGATATTATTGGATTTGGATTCTCAAGCCAGGGTTCCGTAATCGGAATGTTAGATGAGAACGGCGAATTATTAAGACCTTGGGTTGGATGGCAGGATCTTCGAGGTGAGGGCGAAGGTATTGAATACCTGACAAGCCGTATTCCAAGAAGCGAGATCTACAAACAGACAGGTGACCCGGTAGGAACTACTTTTTCCAATGCAAAACTGGCATGGCTGAAATTACATGAGCCGGAAAACTGGGAAAAGACAGCATTATTCTCCACAATGCAGGACTATTTCTTAAAACAGTTCGGAGCAGATGATTACTATACCGATTATTCTTCTGCAAGCCGTGAGGGAATGATGGATATTGATAACGAGTGCTGGTCAAAAGAAATGCATGATATTTTGGGAATCGACCTTTCAAAACGTGCAAAGATTGTGAAAGAACCAGGAAAAGTTGTAGGTCATATCGGAAAAGAAGTTTCGGAAAAGTCAGGACTTCCAGTAGGCACACCAATCTGTATGGGCGCACATGACCAGAACTGCTGTACATTCGGTGCGGGAGCAGTTGATGACGGAACTGCTGTTTTGGTAATGGGAACATTTGGCTCCTGTTTCGTAGTATCTGATAAATCCATTCGTGATCCAAAAGAAAGACTTGTGGTAAAAGGAAATCATGGATGCGGAAACTTCACCATTGAAGCATTTTCCAATACCGCTGCTTCCTCATACCGCTGGTATAGAGATACGTTCTGCGACTATGAAAAACTCATGGCAAAAGAACAGGGAGAAGACCCATATGATTTAATTAATAAACAGATCGCAACTTCACCGATTGGAGCAAATGGTATTACCTTCCTTTCATTTCTTCAGGGTGCTGGAGGAGCAAGAATCAATGGAAAAGCAAGAGGAACTTTTGTAGGAATGACACTTGGAACAAGAAAAGCAGACATGGCCCGCGCCGTTATGGAAGGAATCTGTTATGAAATGTATGATATTATTCGTGCAGAGGAAGATTCTGGAATTAAGATTGACAAGATTCGCCTAGCCGGTGGTGCTGCAAAATCCCCATTATGGTGTCAGATGATGGCAGACATTTTCAAACATCCAATCCAGATTCTTGAAAATGGAGAGGCAGGATGTCTTGGAGCAGCTCTTTACGCAGGTGTTGGAGTAGGCGCTTATAAAGACTGTCATGAGGCAGCAAAAGTAGCCAGAACTACAAAAGAATACACCCCTAATCCAGATAACTACGCAGCCTATGATGCGGCTTATAAGAGATTTTGTGATGTATATGATGCTTTAGATAAGAAGATTTTCTAAAAAATAATAGCATTTAAATAATCGTATTTAGTATATCTGATTTTTAAAAAGAATGAAAAGCCGCGCCTGGGTATCATGTGCCTGGGCGCGGCTTTTTGATATATTTATTCATTTATTTATAAATTATATTACAGATAACTATGAAAAAATGTCAGATATATTAGTATAACTTGACTATTATTAGATATTATTTTATAGTTTATTATAGCATTGTACAGGTAAGGAGAAAAATATGTTAGAGAAAAATAGTCCAAAACCATTGTACCAACAGTTAAAAGATATTCTCGTTGATGCAATAGATTCTGAAAAGTGGAAAGCGAATGAAAAGATTCCATCAGAGAATGAATTGAGTTCTATTTATGGACTGAGCAGAATGACGGTCCGTTCTGTACTTACCGATCTGGTAAAAGAAGGCCTTCTTTACAGAGTGCAGGGAAAGGGAACGTTTGTTGCAGAGAAGATTGTGACAGTCAGTCCATCCTATATCGGTATTCGTGAGCAGTTAGAGAAGATGGGATATGAGGTTGAGACAAGGATTGTTGAATGTCAGGAAGAGCGTTCAAGTGAGACAGTAGCTAAAAAGCTCAATCTTTTACCGGGAGAGTCTGTATTTAAGATTAAGAGAGTTCGTTATATTAAGGGAGATCCGATCAGTCTTCATATATCTTATATTAATGCAAGATACAAAGAAAAGCTAACAGTAGAGATGTTAGAGAAAGAACAGCTTTGTGTGCTTTTGAGCGAGAACTATGGGATTCACAAAAAGAAAGTATCCGAAACATTAGAATCTGTGGTTGCTTCTAACGAAGAAGCAGAACTTTTAGCGGTAGAAAAAGGTCACCCATTATTATTGTTAAGGGATGTTCTTTATGATGAGATTAGCCGCCCATATGAATATACGAAAGTCGTATTTCGTGGAGACCGAATTAAAATCCGTTTACAGTATGAGGAATAAAGACGATAGAATAGATGTATTAATGATTAGAAAGAATAGCGTCAGAGCGTGTTTGAAAAATCATTCCTGCAACCTTCACGCCTCAATTTGCAGAAAGTATTCTTTAAATATGCTGTAGTGTGAATTTATATATTGACTTGTATATACAAGTATGATATTATGGGACTATCAAAAGAGAATATAAGTTAAATATTGTTATGGGAATATGTACTCGTGGAGTCTTTCCCGCACTTGATTTTACGGCTGATTTTCCGCCAGCTGCACCCGGATTTTATCAACGTACGCACTGCGTACACCTCAAAAATCTGGGCACAACTGACAAAAATTTTCTTACAAAATCAAGCACAAAAAGATTCCGAGAGTGCATGACAAAATAAGGAGGAAACATCATGAAAAATAACAGATTTATGAATGTACTGTTAAAGGCAAAAGAAGAGAATATCGCAGTAGGAGCAGTAAATATTTTTAATTATCTGACAGCAGAGGCAGCAGTAAAAGCAGCAGAGGAAATCGGTGTTAACCTGATTATCCAGACATCTGCGGGGACAGTAGAACATTTTGGAGCGCAGAAGCTTTATGATATTGTGGACGCTGCGAGAAAAGGTGCGAAAATAGAAGTTGCATTACATCTTGATCACTGCCGTAATAAAGAACTTGGAAAGCTTTGCGCAGATACTGGATGGGACAGCATTATGATGGACTTTTCTCATCTGCCATTTGAAGAAAATATCGCAAATACAAGAGAGATGGCAGAATATGCACATAGCAGGAATGTTGCGATTGAGGGAGAAATCGGAGTTATTTCTGGTGTGGAAGAAGAAATTGTAAGTGATGAAGCCGTTGGTGCTGACTTTGAAGAGACGATGGAATTTGTAGAGCGCTCCCAGATTGATGCGGTAGCACCGGCAATCGGTACAGCGCATGGTATTTATCACGGTGTTCCTAAAATTAATTTTGAACTCGTTGAGAAACTTGGAAAAGAAAAAACTCCAGTCGTAATTCACGGCGGTTCTGGATTATCTGCAGAAACATTTACCCGTCTTATCGAACTTGGCGGAAGAAAGGTAAACATTTCTACATTAGTGAAGAATGCGTACCTTGATAAGACAAAAGAACTCATTCTTTCCGGTGAAAAGTTTGCGCCGATTCCATTTGATACCGAAGTGGAAAATGCGGTAAAAGAAGAAGTGAAGAAGCATCTGGAAGTATTTTCGGGAAAGAGAACAAGTTTCTAGTTTAAAATACACGTTTTCAGGGAGGGAAAAGTATGCTGGCAAATTATGAATGTGATTTACATGGACATACCAATCGTTCTGATGGAAATGACAGTCCTGTAGAGTATATTCGACACGCGGTACATCGCGGTGTGAAGATTTTGGCAATAACAGACCATGATATTGTTCCGCCAGAGATGATAGAGTTAGGCGGGGGCAAAAGACAGGAGATTACGGCCTACGCAAAAGGTATTGGAGTTGAACTTCTCAGAGGAATTGAGATTTCCTGTGAGACATATATTGATGATGTACATCTTGTCTGTCTTGGCTGTGACTGGAATGCCCCATATTTTAAAGAATTAGATGAATTTACGATTAACAGTAAGGTCAACAGTTACCGTAAGCTGATTGATCTTCTGAACGAGCAGGGAATGGAAATGACCTGGGAGGAAGTTCTTCAGAATAACGGTTACCCAGTCCAGGAGCAGTTTGTTCAAAAGAAAATGATTTTTGAACTTATGGCGAGAAAAGGCTATATGGAAAGCTGGAAAGAAGCAAAGTTATATGTGAAAAACAGTAAGGAAGTTAGCGTGAAGAGAGAGAAGCCGGATGCAGTTTCTGTTATCAAAGAGATTCATAAACTTGGCGGTATCATTATACTGGCGCATCCGTATCTTATTTCTGAGCCGGTATCTTATAAAGGAAAAGAGATGTCCAGACAGGAATTTATAGAGGTTTTAATTGAAGCTGGACTTGATGGAATCGAAGCTTCTTACACATATGATAAGACCAGTTACGGCGGCACGATGACAAAGGACGAGATAAAAAAAGAAGTGATAGAACGTTATGCAGGCCGTGGCTTAATTATTTCCGGCGGTTCCGATTATCATGCGGATGGAAAGAAAGGTGTAAAGAATCCCCGGGAAATTGGAGAGTGTGGAATTACCAGAGAGGATTTCATGAAATATGAGAAATTAGTGCGGATTTTGCCGTAAAAAGGGAAAATTTTTGTAAATGTTACATCTTAATTATTTTAAAATCCAGTGTTCAAAAGCTTTTCAATGTGCTAGAATAAGGCGTGAAATGAATTAAAATGAGCTTTTGAAAGGATGAATTATATTGGCTAATAAAAATATAGTAGTGCTTATGGGAGGAAAATCCTCTGAACATGATGTTTCTCTCGTTTCAGCAAAAACAGTAATCGAAAACATTGATAAAGATCTTTATAACGTAATTATGGTAGGAATCACAAAGGATGGACAGTGGAAGTTAGTTGACAGACTGGATCATCTTGAGGATGGTTCCTGGGTAAATAGTAAGACGAGTGCTTATATCTGCCCGGATACAGGAAGAAAGGAACTTCTCTTAGAAAGAGACGGCAAGGTTGATCGTATTTCTATCGATGTTGTTTTCCCTGTCCTTCACGGAATGAACGGAGAGGACGGAACGGTTCAGGGGCTTTTAGAGTTAGCAGCAATCCCATATGTAGGATGTGGCGTGTTAGCTTCTGCATGTTCTATGGATAAGTTCTACACTAAGATCGTTGTAGATTCCATCGGGGTACGTCAGGCAAAGTTTGTTGGCGTAAGAAGACATGAACTTACACACATGGATGAAGTAGTGGCAAGAGTAGAAGCAGGTGTTCCATATCCTGTATTCGTAAAGCCTTCTAAAGCTGGTTCTTCTCAGGGTGTCAGCAAGGCAGAGAACAGAGAGGAACTGATTGATGCACTGAATCTTGCAGCAAAACACGATTCTAAGATTTTAGTGGAAGAGACAATCGTAGGTCGTGAGATTGAGTGTGGTGTTCTTGGAATGAATGAGCCTAAGGCTTCTGGTGTTGGCGAAGTATTATCTGCTGAAGAATTCTACAGCTACGATGCGAAGTACAACAACGAAGAATCCAGAACGGTTGTAGATCCTGAACTTCCAGAAGGAAAAGCAGAAGAAATCCGCAAAGATGCCGTAGCAATCTTTAAAGCATTAGACTGCTCCGGATTATCAAGAGTAGACTTCTTCCTGACAAAAGATACAAACGAGGTTGTATTTAACGAAATCAATACACTTCCAGGCTTTACAGCTATCAGTATGTATCCAATGCTCTGGGAAGCAAGAGGTTTAAGCAAAAAGGCTCTTGTCCAGAAACTTATCGATCTTGCAATGAACAGATACGACGTGTAAAGTTATGGCAAGAAAGGTCTGGCTTACGATAACAGGTATCCAGAAAGGGTTCGATCAGGAAGAACCCGTCACTCTGGTTACCGAAGGAAGTTATATTCATAAAAATGGTGTGCATTACATTTTTTATTCAGAGCGGACAGAAGAAGGGGCGGTCATTAAAAACCGCCTCACCATTTCTCCGAGTAACGTAGAACTCCGCAAAACTGGAGCGGGCAACTTCAACTCTGTGCTCGTATTTGACACAGAGCATAACAAGAACTGCCTCTATCAGTCCCCGGCAGGCCCGATGAAACTGGTGTCCGACACGAAGAAAATCCGTGTATTACACGGAGATGCACATTTTAAATTACAGCTTAAATATTCTCTTATCATGAATGGAATGTTGGTATCAGATTATGATTTGACGGTGCTGGCGAAGTTTATGGAGTAGGAAGAAGAACTATGGCAATACTATAAATACTGCAAAGCATTTAATATTCCAAGACGTGAATTACTAATCTATGTATCATTATTTGTCTGGCAGTATTTTGTGAAATGACTTATAGAAGAAACTAAAAAAGAGGTAACAATGGCGATAATATTGGAAGAAATCTATGAGGTGGCATTACACCGTTACAATATGAAGCTGGTTGCCGGAGGAAGAGGCTTAAGAAATCTCGTTGACTGGGTACATACCGTCGAGGAGATGGATTATGTCTCTTTTTTAAAAGGCAGAGAGCTTATTATCACAACTGGAATCAGGGAAAAGGACGAAGAGACACTCGTCCGATTTGTAAAAAGCCTGCATGAAACAGGCGCAAGCGGTCTGGTTATTAATATTGGAAAATACATCACCAGAGTACCGAGGGGCGTTATTGCATACAGTGAAGAAGCAGGATTCCCTGTCTTTACATTACCGTGGGAAGTCCATCTCGTAGACTTTAACAGAGATTTATGTAACCTGATCTATAAAACGATGCAGGAGCAGGACGGATTGGAAACGGCACTCCAGAAAGCAATCTTTTCCCATAAAGAAGAACAACAGTATATGCCTGTCTTGCATGAGAATTATATCCATAAAGACACAGAATTCTTCATGATTCAGTGCTATTTCCCAGCCAATAAAGATATACAGGCAGACGATAAATTCGACAATACCCAGTTCTTCTATCGCTTTATCCGGCAGTGCCAGCAAATATTTGCCGAGAAAAAGGTACTCTCCGTCATTTTTCAGCGAGATTTGTATATCACACTCGTAGCAAAAATGCCTACAGGCACAGAAAGGGAAAATGTAATCCAACAGATAAAAACATTTTCAGAAAGCTTTGCCCGGCAAAAAGAACTTTACATGGCAGTCGGTGACGAAGAAACTGTGGTAGAAAACCTGTGGGAAAAATACAGAGACTTATCCTATTTATGTCGCTGGGGAAGACAAAAAGGCAAAAATATCTGTCAGGAAGAAGAACTCGGCATAAGCAGACTCTGGCTCTCAATCGGCAATATCAAAAAACTGGAAAAGTATCGAGAAAAAATGCTTGGCGAATTAGAGCGACTCGATCAGGAAACCGGCAGCGAATACATCCGTATTTTAAAATGCTACCTCGAAACTAACGGAAATATCGGGGAAGTCGCAACCGAATGCTATCTGCATAGAAATACTGTCTCCTATCATCTGAAAAAAATCGCTGAAATCACGGGGAAAACACTCAACTCTACGAAAGATAGAAGCGACTGGTATATGGCATATCAGATTGATGAATTTTTGGGATTGATTTGATGGCATAGGCTCTCTTCTCGGGCGTCTGTCCTTCTGCTTTTGCCTTGAATGAAACAGCAATTATGAATGCTGCACAACAACCTTGTGTATTGTGACGATGGCAATATCAAAGAATTGTGTTATAGTAATGCCATGAAATAAATAAGTAACAAAAATAAATAGGAAACAAGCAAAGGTGCAATAACAGCAAACGCTGGGATTGCACCTTTTTCTTTTAGAATTAAGGAGAAATTCGATATGTTAAGAGAAGCATTACCAGAAATAGTTACAGGAAGTGTACCAGGAGCAAAGGCAAAGGCTATTTTAGATAGAAGAAATGAGTAAAAAAATACTGGCAAAAAATAAAAGCTGGTGTTAAATATATTTTAGAAACATAATATTTGCAAAGTAAAGAAAGAAGGAAGCATCATGGAATTTAATTATTTTCTGCCGGTAAACATTGTATTTGGTTCTGGAAAAGTTTTAGAGACAGGAGAACTGACCAGACCTTATGGTAAAAAAGCATTGATTGTTACTGGAAAAAGCAGTGCAAAAAAGTCTGGACTTTATGATAAGGTAAACGACAGCTTAAAAGCAGCAGGTTTAGAAACAGTTCTTTTTGACAAAGTAAGCCAGAATCCACTCACAACAACAGCGCAGGAAGGCGCAGATTTTGCAAAGGCAAATGGTTGTGATGTTGTCGTTGCCATCGGTGGGGGAAGTATCATGGACTGTGCAAAAGCGATTGCATTTTTAAGTAAAAATGATGGGGATATCAACGATTACATCTATAATCGCCTGCGTAGCGATGATGCTCTGCCATTAGTACTCATCCCTACAACCTGCGGTACCGGTTCAGAAGGAAATGGATTTGCTGTTCTCACCAATCCTGATAACGGGGATAAAAAGTCTCTCCGCTGTAATGCCATCGTAGCCAAAGTGTCCATCGTAGACCCGGAATGTATGATGACAATGCCGAAAAAAGTACTCGCATCCGTTACATTTGACGCATTATGCCATAATATTGAAGCATACACATCCAAAATCGCACAGCCACTCACAGATGCACTGAGCTTATACGCTATTGAACTCATTGCGAATAACCTTGTTTCTGTATACAACGGAACTGGAAACAAAAAAGAGTGGGAAAATATCACAATGGCAAGTACAATCGGCGGTATGGTAATCAACACAGCCGGAGTAACCCTCGCACATGGAATGGAACATCCAGCAAGCGGACTGAAAAACATCGTACACGGCCAGGGACTTGCAGCCTTAACACCAGTAGTCATTGATGCATCCTATAAAGGAGACGAAGAAAAATTCGGAAACATCGCGAAAATCTTTGGCGGAAAATCTGCAGCTGACTGTGCAGATAAAATCCGTGAACTCTTAAAAGCCATTGATTTAGAATGCAAACTGTCCGACCTCGGCATCGCAGAGGAGGATATTCCGTGGATGGCGGAAAACTGCATGAAAGTATCCGCCGCAGGCGTAGCAAACAATCCAGTGGTATTTACGCAGGAAGAAATCGCTGAGATATATAGAAAGGCTTTGTAGTAATTCTGGGGTCGTCTGTCAAATTGCACGAACAATATAATAGACAAAATGCAATGGAAAAACCAAAAACATTCGAATTTAGGGTCTGAAACCTACAAAAAATCTTTTTAAATTACCTATTGACAGATTAAGAGAGACGTGATATTGTATAAGCGTACAAAATAATAGACAGTTAAAGCAAAGGTGCTTACAACAATTTGTAAGTGTCTTTGCTTTTTTTGTTTCATGGGGAAGATGTCATTTCCCATATGATAAAAACCGGTTTGTAAAAAGAAAATGAAAGTTTTAGATAATAAGGAGGATTTTATCATGAAATTAAAAGATACAGGACTTACAGTACAGGATATTAAGGACAAAGTAAATAAATATATGATCGAGACTTACGAGCGTTTTGATTTCTTAGCTGAGACAGCAGAGGGAATGTATATTTACGATGAGAATGGTACACCATATCTTGATTTTTATGCAGGTATCGCTGTAAATAACGCTGGTAACAGAAATCCAAAGGTTGTTGCAGCAGTTAAGGATCAGGTAGACGATATCATGCATACATTTAATTATCCTTACACAATTCCACAGGCATTACTTGCTGAAAAGGTTTGTAAGACTCTTGGAATGGATAAAATCTTTTATCAGAACTCCGGTACAGAAGCGAACGAAGCGATGATTAAGATGGCTCGTAAATATGGTATTGAAAAATACGGCCCTAATAAATATCATATCGTAACTGCTAAGATGGGATTCCACGGAAGAACATTTGGTGCCATGTCCGCAACAGGTCAGCCGGGTAATGGATGCCAGGTTGGTTTTGGTCCGATGACTTATGGTTTCTCCTATGCGCCATATAATGATTTAGAAGCATTTAAGAATGCATGTACTGAGAATACAATCGCTATCATGGTTGAGCCGGTACAGGGCGAAGGTGGTGTTCATCCTGCAACACCAGAGTTCTTAAAAGGACTTAGAGAATTCTGTGATGAAAAGGGAATGCTCTTATTGTTAGATGAGGTACAGACTGGATGGTGCAGAACCGGAGCAGTAATGTCTTATATGAATTATGGAGTAAAACCAGATATCGTTTCTATGGCAAAAGGTCTTGGCGGCGGAATGCCAATCGGTGCTATCTGTGCAACAGAAGAAGTATCTAAAGCATTTACCCCAGGTTCTCATGGAACAACTTTTGGTGGACATCCAATCAGTTGTGCAGCAGCTTTGGCAGAAGTAGAAGAACTTCTTGACAAAGACTTAGCAGGAAATGCAAAGAAAGTTGGAGATTATTTCGCAGCAAAATTAGAGAAACTTCCACATGTAAAAGAAGTAAGACATCAGGGACTCCTTGTTGGTGTAGAATTTGATGATGAGATTTCCGGTGTGGAAGTAAAACATAGCTGTCTTGACAGAAAGCTTCTTATCACAGCAATCGGGGCACATGTCATTCGTATGATTCCACCACTGATTGTTACAGAGGAACAGTGTGATGAGGCTTGTGCGATTATTGAAGAAGCTGTAAAAGCATTATGTTAAGACGTTATTAGGCAAGGGTGTCACAAGTGAGTTTGTGATGCCCTTTTCTTTTTCTAGTTGAAAGAACAGAAAAAGTAGACAGAGATAGAAACGTCGCAGATATATTTGGCGAATGAATTCTGAATAGTTACAAAGTTTTAAAGATGACATTTTTATAAAGTGAGCATTATAGCTGACATTTATATTAAAAGATCATAGAAGTTAGAAAGGAAAAAAATATGGCACATCTTGTTATTACGATAGGATGCGAATATGGCGCGAAAGGCAACATGATCGGAAGAAAAGTTGCAAAGGATTTGGGAATAAAGTTTTATGACCGTGATACGGTTGATAAGATTATCAAGGAAGTTGGTATTCCTAAAGACATCATGGAAAAGGTAGAAGAAGGTGGAACAATCGCCGGAAAAGGTGCAGAAGGTGATGTTCGAGGTTCTTTCTCCAAATATGCGGATTTAACGCAGCGCGCGATTCACGTCCAGAAAACAATTATCCGTAAACTTGCAGACAGAGAATCCTGTGTAATTATCGGACGTTCTGCTGATTACATTTTAAAAGAGCAGAAACCAATACTGCGAATCTTTATTTATTCACCGGAAGATGTTCGAATTGAAAATGTTATGAAGAGCCATAACTTTTCTGCAGAGGATGCAAAGTTATTTATTACAGAAAAAGATAAACGTTATCATAAGAGACATCTTGCTCTGACAGGAAGTAACCGTGGTGACCGTCATAACAGAGATATGCTGATTGACAGCAGTCTTTTAGGTGTTGACGGAACAGCAGAACTCATTGAAGAAGTAGCAAAGAAAGTATTTCACGAATAGGAGGGACAGGATATGAACAAGAAAGAATCGGAATTTAACAAAGTATTTAGTGCCTGGGATATCCTCGTAATCGCCTTTGGAGCTATGATTGGATGGGGCTGGGTTGTATCAACCGGAAACTGGATTGAAAAGGGCGGCGTTCTTGGAGCGGCACTTGGATTTTGTCTTGGCGGCGTTATGATTTTCTTCGTAGGCCTGACTTACGCAGAGCTGACAGCCGCAATGCCACAGTGTGGTGGAGAACACGTATTCAGTCATCGTGCAATGGGTCCGACAGGTTCTTTTATCTGTACATGGGCAATCGTTTTAGGATATGTCAGTGTAGCGTGTTTTGAAGCTTGTGCATTTCCAACGATCATCACTTACCTGTGGCCGGGATTTTTAAAAGGGTATCTGTATACTGTTGCAGGATTTGATGTATATGCTTCATGGCTTGCAGTTGCAATTATAGTCGCATTTTTGATTATGCTGATTAACATTATGGGAGCGAAAACGGCCGCTATTTTACAGACGGTACTTACCTGTATCATCGGTGGTGCAGGAATTTTATTGATTGTAGCTTCCGTAATTAATGGTACTGTGGATAATTTAGATGGACAGATGTTTGTCGGAAACACCGCAGGACTTAATATCAAAGCAATTCTCGGTGTTGCAGCAATGTCACCATTTTATTTTATTGGTTTTGACGTTATTCCACAGGCAGCAGAAGAAATTAATGTTCCTCCAAAGAAAATCGGTAAAATGCTTATTTTATCTGTAATTTTAGCCGTTGTTTTCTATGCACTTGTAATTGTCGCCGTAGGACTTGTTCTTGACTCAGGTGCGATCATAAAATCACAGGAAGCAACCGGACTTGTTACAGCCGATGCAATGGGAACAGCATTTGGAATGAAAATCATGGCAAAAGTAGTTATTGTCGGTGGTATGTGCGGTATTATCACATCCTGGAACTCCTTCTTAATTGGTGGTTCTCGTGCAATGTATTCCATGGCAGAATCCTATATGATTCCAAAAACATTTGCAAAACTTCATCCAAAACATAAAACGCCAATTAATGCACTTATTCTTATTGGTGTCCTTACAATGCTTGCTCCATTTGCCGGAAGACAGCTTCTTGTATGGATTTCTGATGCAGGTAACTTCGCATGCTGTCTTGCTTACTGTATGGTAGCGGTTTCCTTTATGATATTAAGAAAAAAAGAACCCGATATGCCAAGACCATATAAAGTTCCAGCTTATAAATTCTTCGGAACAATGGCAGTCATCATGTCCGGATTCATGGTATGTATGTACTGTATCCCGGGCAGCGGTGGAAGCCTTATCCTTCCTGAATGGGGAATGGTAGGAGCCTGGAGTTTACTCGGTGTAGTATTTTATGTTGTATGTAAGAGAAAATACAAAGAATCCTTCGGTGATCTTGTTGAACTTATTTCTGATGAAGACGCAGCAACACTGATGCCAGAAGCAGACGATGAGGAACTTGATAAGGTTATTGACGCAGCAATTGACAGGGTGCTGGCTTCTATTTGAGAGTAACAACAGACGAAACCGGGAGAATCGTATACTAGCATCTGTGACTTTAGTCACGGCGGTTTGAATGCTCGCTTACCCGCTCGTATCCAAACCTTGCTCCGAGGCCACAGATGCTAGTATACGATTCTCCCGGTTTCTGTCTTTGATAAATAGAAGCCCTGCGAGGATTTGAGTTGTGAGCAGTTAGCCTTGTTGTGGTTGCTCAAGTATGGTGATATGATTTTTGCCTTCGATAACTAGAAGCTTAATGTGGATTTGAGTTGTAGGCTTCTGGTTGTTTTGATATTATGGTAATATTAATTAGTGATTTCGATTTATTAAAGGGCAATTTGGAAATTTGGATTGATATTTTCTACATTACTTAGAAAATATCAAAATATTCTTTATCTGTGGCCTCGGAGCTGCGAGTGAGTAAACTTATGTTAGAAAAGTTCTCATGAAAAGTTATTGATTTTGCGACTTTGTGTTTTTTGCAACGGAGTTAAAATCAATAACTTTTCATGAGAGGCTTTTCATAGAAGACTTTTTCTCGCAGTGACTAAAGTCACAGATAAAGAATATTGTATTCTCATGGTTCGTCTGTTAGCCTACATTCCCCAATAAATTAAATCACACAAAGGAGGAGTTTCATGGATTATTTATCTCATAATGTGGCGGTTAATTTAAAACAGATTCGCCTGTCAAAGGGAATGAGCCTTGGCGAGGTTGCGGAGCAGACTGGAGTCAGTAAAAGTATGCTCGCTCAGATTGAAAAAGGTACAGCTAATCCCTCTCTTGGCGTACTTGGAAAGATTACAAGCGGTCTCCGTATAGAATTTCAGACACTTATTGATCCTCCAAGAGAAGACTTTTGCCTTGTAAGTCCAAAAGAAATTTTTCCTACAAAAGAACTGGAAGGGCAATATAAAGTCTGGACGTGTTTTCCTTATGAAGATTCTCATTCCGTAGAAGTATATCGGATTGACATAGAACCCGGTGGGGTCTATATGAGTGGGAGCCATGGAGAAAAAACAAGAGAGTACATTACAGTAACAGAGGGTGTACTTACGATAGAATGTCATGGACATACGCAGACGATTAATAAAGATCAGGTCTATAAATTTGAGACAGATCAGGCACATATTTATCGGAATGAGGGAGCGGAAATGGTGAGTTGTACTTGTTTCTTTCTTGATTATACTGGGTTGAGATGATAAACAGACGAGCCTCTGAACCCCATAAATCGGCTATCTTCCCTCTTTGGGAACGTCATCTTTACTCACAAAAAGATTCCGAGAGTGCATTATGGTTAGAGCGTGTTTGAAAAATCATTCCAGCAAGCTACACACCCCAATTTACGGTTTATTTTGCCTTCATTCGGTTGCCGTAGCCCGCTACGCCGCCCTCATTCAGGCGAAATCTCCCGCAAATTGTGATGTACATCTTGCAGAAAGCATTTTTCAAACACGCTCTAGAGAGGAGGATGGATTGAGTAGTGTTGTATCAAAACTTATTTAAGTAATGTGTTATAAACAAGTTTATGTTGAACTTATATACATTTGCTTTTGCTAAAAATATAAAGATTAATAAATTAAAGGAAATGTTTTGGAGAGATGATTTAAAAAAACATGAGAAATTACTTTTTCACGGAGCTAAAAGTAAAATTGATGGGAAGATAGATATTCACAGAGGCAGACATAATAATGATTTTGGTCAGCGTTTTTATGCAGGAGAAAGTTATGAACAGGCAATATCGTTTGTTTCAGGATTTGAGAATTCATCGGTATATTATATTTGTTTTAATGATGATGATCTTACATGTAAAAGATATGAAGTAAATCAAGAGTGGATGATGACAATTGCGTACTATAGAGGTGCGTTAGATGAGTATAAGAATCATCCAGTTATAAAAAAATTATAGAACAGTCGAGAGCTTGTGATTACATAATTGCACCAATAGCAGATAATCGTATGTTTCAAATCATTAATTCATTTATTGAAGGAGAACTTACAGATGAACAATGTAAACACTGCCTTGCAGCAACAAATCTTGGAATGCAGTATATCTTTGTAAGCGAAAAAGCAGTATCGCAGGCAAAACTTATAGAATGTTGTTATATTTCGCAAAATGAAAGAGAATACTATAAGAATATACGACTTGAAGAGTCGAAGTTAGGAGCTAATAAAGTAAAATTAGCCAGAAAGCAATATAGGGGCAAAGGCCGGTACATTGATGAAATTTTGGTGTAAGGAAGTGGATAATGTATGAAAAAGATAGATAGGGATGGCTTGCTTTTGTGTGAACTTCAGGCAACAGCCTTTGAAAATTCTATAGATAAAATGGATTCAAGTTCTGAGATTTTTATTAGAAGATTTATGAAAAGCAATATAGCCAAAAGAATGGATGACGAATCAATCCTTGAAAGTAATCTTCAGGCAAATGATATTTTACAGTTAGTGGATGAGGAATATGGAGTTTCACATTATGGAACGGTAAAATATACTCATAATGAGATGTACTGGATTGGATACATCTATAGATATTTTGCAATTACCTACGAATTCACATCAGCACGAGTTTATAAAATCATAAAACCTAAAGAATTACGGGAATTATTTTTGCCATATCATACATTAGACCCATCTCAGGCTATTGAAAGAATATTAGAAGCAAAAGGATTATTACTTGATGAAGAAGCAGAGCTACAGCGACAGTACGAGATATTCAGAAAAATAAGGATGGGTTCAAAATGATTTCATCTACTTTATTCGTAACTTGACTTTTGAAGAACCGCCAAGCTTATTTTGCCTGCTCCATTAGCAATTTGATTTTTGCCCCAACAAACAGAACCTAAAAAAGAAGCCCTTATAATAAGGGCTTCTTTTTAGGTTCGTCTGTCTGTTCACACAAAAACAAACTTATTTAGTAGTCATATCATCTGCCTTCTTACGAAGCTTAGCCATCATTCCCTTTTTCTCTGGTTTTGGAACCGGAGCTTTACGGAAGTTATTGATACTTGTGATGTAGATACCGCTGATCATTGCTTTAATCTCAGCTTTTACTGGAATTAAATCGTATACATTTTCATCAGCGATAAGGCTTGTAACCTTAGGTCCGATCTTAGCCTTTACTACAGGTACTTTTGCGCGGCGGGCTCTCTTTGGAGTCTGGTCAATTACAATCTGTGGAAGACCGGAATCTTTTAAAGGGAGTCTCTTTTTATCTATTACCAGCATAGTAACCGGAGTAGCGGCGCTAAATAACTGTTCTTTTTGTTCTTGTTGTTCTTTCTGAAGCTTGGAACCTTTGTAATAAAGGAATCCGAGAATGGCGAGTGCAACTAAAAGGATAATTGCAAAAACAATCCATGGGTTCATAATATTCCTCCTATTCTTTCTTTTTTTGATAACACAAATTTCATTCTAACATTATTTACGTTAATTGAAAAGAAAAAATTACGGTTTTATGCTACTTTTTCGTATAAATAAGCTTTTTAAAGCTGGTTACTACTGGGTAAGCATAATCTTTGATCGTTTTTTTTAGTATTGCATCCAGATTAATAAATAATCTGGATGTGATTTGTTACTGTTGAGCTGCCAGCATATCCTCAATAGCTTTCTTAACATACTCGCCAGCAAATTTCTTCTCAGCCGCCGGAAGGTCAGAAAACTTGAATGGCTTGCCAAAAGAAATTGTTACATGCGAAGGATAAACACGAAGTCCCGGATTATTTTCAAAGATGTCGCGTGTGCCGGTGATGGCAACAGGAACAACAGGTGCTTTGGCTCTTTGTGCCATTTTCAGGCTGCCGCCCTTGAATTCTCCAAGTTTGCCGGTTGTACTTCTTGTGCCTTCTGGATAGATGCACATGGAGTACCCTTCTTTTAAATAGTCTACACCTTCAAGAATTGTCTGTAATCCTTTACGCACATCGCTGCGGTCTAAGAACAGACAGTGGATGCACTTCATCCAGGAAGAAAGTCCGGGAATCTTTCCGAGACTGTCTTTTGCAACGAAGCCTACACCGCCGGGAATAGTAGCACCTGTAACGATGATGTCAAAGTAACTGCTGTGGTTTCCTACAAAGAGTGAAGCTTCATCCGGGATATTTTCCAGTCCATTTACCTCTATGGTAACACCGGATATTTTCAAAAGATGCTTAAATACTTTCTGAACTTGCTCCTGTGCAATGCGAGAAGCTTCCTGTGGATCCGTCTTCTCCAGCTTTTTTAAACGAGCCCGCATTGGGGTCGTAAATATTAAATAGAAAAATACATAAACTGCAATGCAGATAGAACGAAAAGTCATAATTTCCCCCTTTCAAACACACTCTAGCGTCCGTAAAGTTTTGTCACATCATAAAGGCGTTTTGCAACATCGCTTGTAAGAAGTTCCTTCTTCATGCGGTAAGCCCAGTTGCCGTCTGCTTTTCCTGGTGTGTTCATGCGACAGTCACTTCCCTGGCAGAATAAATCCTGAACAGGAATGATCGCAAAACGTGCAGGAGAACCGAAACAGGTGCGGATGAAGTCCCAGCTAACCTGCGAAGCGTCTGTATTCATGTAGCGGCGTACTTTATCGCGGGCTTTCTCAGATGCGGTTGCATACCAGCCTGTAGTTGTGTCGTTGTCGTGAGTTCCTGTATAGCATACGCAGTTATATGGCTGATTATAAGGAAGATAATTGCTGTCTTCGTCCTCAAATGCAAACTGAAGAATCTTCATGCCTGGTAATCCAAACTTGTCGCGTAATGCGCGTACATCATCGGTAATGATACCAAGATCTTCTGCGATAATTGGAGGTTCTTCTCCAAAAGTCTTAATTAATACTTCAAAGAATTCATCCTTTGGTCCGTCAACCCATTTACCATTTAAAGCAGTTTCAGAGTCGGCAGGAATCTCCCAGTAACTTTCTAAACCACGGAAATGATCAATGCGGACGATGTCGCTTAATAAGAACTGTGTTTTGAAACGTTCCATCCACCATTCGTAATTAGTCTTTTTGTGGTATTTCCAGTCATAAAGAGGATTGCCCCATAACTGACCTGTTGCGCTGAAATAGTCTGGTGGTACTCCGGCTACAACAGTAGGGAATCCATCGGAATCTACCTGGAACAGTCTTGGCTCAGCCCATACATCAGCACTATCGCCGGAAACAAAGATAGGAATATCTCCGATTAAAAGAATATCTCGCTCGTTAGCGTAGGCCTTTAACTGGCTCCACTGACGGCAAAATGTCCACTGAAGAAACTTCTCATAAAGAATCTCATCTTCAAACTCACGCTCAATAACAGCTTTCTGAGACTTTGTAGGTTTGCGGTATTTCTTCTCCCACTCTAACCAGTGAGCGCCGCCTTTGGACTTCTTGATTGCCATAAACATTGCATAATCATCAAGCCAGTGTGCGCTCTTACAAAACAGTGCAAGCTCAGATTTTAACGGATTATCCTCTGGAAGTTCTTTAAAGCGGGCAAATGCTTTCTTAAAGAGTTCTTCTTTATATTCTCCTACAGCAGCGAAATCTACTTCCTCGTCTGAAAAGTGAGGAACATTACTTAAATCAGCGTCTGTGAGAAGTCCTTCATCTTTCAGAAGTTCAGGGCTGATTAACAATGGCTGTCCTGCAAAAGAGGAAAAGCACTGATAAGGACTGTTATGTCCGCCAGTAGGTCCAAGCGGAAGAGTCTGCCATAAATGCTGGCCGGATTCCTGTAAGAAATCTACGAAACGGTATGCTTCTGGGCCTAAGTCTCCAATACCAAACTTTCCTGGTAAAGAAGTTGGGTGAACTAAGATACCGGAAAGACGGCGCATTCTTTTTAAAAGTGAAAATTTATCGTTCATACGAACCTCCCTTAAACTAAGTAGTGCTGATAAATATTATACTGAATTTTGACAAAAATCGCAATGATTGATGAATGGAATTTGTCAAAGGAAAAGAGACGCCTCCGAAGAGAGGATAACCCCTATATTTGTGACTTTAGTCGCGGCGGTTTGAATGTTCGCTTCACGCGCTTACATTCAAACCTTGCTCCGAGGCCACAAATATAGGGGCTATCCTCTCTTTGGAGGCTGACTTTGGCTGGGAAGGTGCAAATTTCCATTTGTGCTGGGGATTTGAGGAAGAGGGTAGAAGTCTTCTGCTTATAAGGGTTTGTTGGTTCGTCTGTTTATTTGCCTAACCTGCCAATTCCTTCAGTTAAATAAAACCCTAAAATTTTCAGAAAAACAGTATCTAAATGTTCATATAAAATATTTATATAAATATTTAGATGCCGAAATGTTTAAAAAGAATGAAATTGGAAAAAAGATGCAAAAATCATTGTGAAGTTGCATAAAATATGCATTCTACATATAGTTATATTTCACATATTTGATTTTTTCTACTTCTTTTTAACAAAAAGTTATTGAAAAAGTTATGTAAAAATTTTATAATGAACACAGCAAGGAGGAGTGAGACATGAAAGCCAGTATAAAACAGATTAGTGAGATTACAGGCTTTTCTCCGGCGACCATTTCGAATGCGCTGAATCACAAAAAAGGTGTGAATCAGAAGACCGCAGAAAGAATCTTTCAGGTAGCGAAGGAGATTGGATATATCTCAGAGAATAAAATTACAAAAATAAAACTGGTTATCTACAAGAGAAATGGGTTGATTATTGATGATTCCCCGTTCTTTCCTATTTTATTGAAGGGTGTAGAGAATGAGTGCCGGGCTTCTGGATATGAGATGGTTATATGTAATGTAGACCGTAACGATCCAGATTATGAGGAACAGGTAAAGCTGATTCTGAATGATACCTCTTCTGCGATACTTTTGCTTGGAACAGAGATGATGGATGAGGACTTTCCTCTATATATGAGTGGAAATTGTCCGATGGTGCTGTTGGATTGCTGGAGTTCGAATTACTCTGTGAATGCCGTACTTATTAATAATGCAGATTCTGCGGTGACGGCGGTTCAGTACCTTATTAATAAGGGGCACAGAGAAATAGGATATCTCAGAGGAAGATTTCGAATCAAGGCATTTACTTCCCGGTGTGCGGGATACAGCAGAGCACTTTCCAAGAATAACATTGAGTTAAACAGCCAGTATATTTTCACAGTGAGTACCACGATGGATGGGGCTTACAAAGATATGAAGGAATATCTGGCAAAGGGAGCGAAGATGCCGACCGCATTTTTTGCAGATGATGACATGATAGCTCTTGGATGTATCAAGGCTTTTCAGGAAGCAGGATACAGAGTACCGGAAGATATTTCGGTCGCTTCATTTGATGATCTTCCGTTCTGCGAGATTTCTTCACCGCGACTGACGACGATCAAAGTATTTAAATACGAGATGGGCCAGATTGCAGTCAGACGATTGATAGAAGTCATGAAGGACGGCGGTAAAATAAATACAAAGACACAGGTATGTACGGAGTTTGTAGAGCGCGACAGCGTAATTGATTTAAACTCCGCCTCAAAAGAAGGAGGAAATTAGAGGATGGATAAGGTAGTACTTGGTTTTGCACCAACAAGAAGAGCAATTTTTTCAGCACCAGCAGCTGTAGTATATCGAGGATTAACAGCAAAGAGATTAAAAGAGTTAAATGTAGATTTCGTAGATATTGACGATGTAAATGATGAAGGTCTTCTCTATGATGACGCTGGAATGGAAAAAATCTACGAAAAGTTTAGAGATGCAAAAGTAGATGGTTTATTCGTTCCTCACTGTAACTTCGGTACAGAATACGAAGTATGCCGCCTGGCTAAGAAGTTAAATGTTCCTGTTTTATTATGGGGACCAAGAGACGAATGTCCAGATGAGAACGGTATGCGTCTTCGTGACAGCCAGTGTGGATTATTTGCAACAGGTAAAGTTTTAAGAAGATTCGGAATTCCATTTACATATTTAAAGAACTGCAACCTTGAAGATGAGTGCTTCGCAGAAGGAATTGACCGTTTCTTAAGAGTTTGTAACGTAGTAAAAGCGTTCCGTAACACAAGAGTTCTTCAGATTTCCACAAGACCATTTGATTTCTGGTCAACAATGTGCAACGAAGGCGAATTACTTGAGAAGTTTGGAATTCAGCTTTCCCCAATCCCAATGCCAGAATTAACTCAGGCAATGAAAGATGTAAAGGAGAATTCTCCAGAAGAGATTAAAGAAGTAACAGATTACTGCCGTGAGAAAATGTGCATCAAAGTCACACCAGAACAGCTTGATAACGTAGCAGCATTAAAGATTGCTATGACAAGATTAGGAAAGAAATACGGATGTAACTGTGGAGCGATTCAGTGCTGGAACGCACTTCAGGATGAAATCGGAATCATGCCATGTGCAGCAAATGCACTTTGCAATGATGAGGGATTCCCAATCGCATGTGAGACAGATATCCACGGAACAATCACTTCTGTATTAGTAGAGGCTGCAGCAATGGGAGAGACAAGATCTTTCTTCGCTGACTGGACAGTTCGTCATCCATATAATGACAACGCAGAGCTTTTACAGCACTGTGGTCCATGGCCAATCTCCATCGCCAAAGAAAAACCAACGATCGACACACCAGTTGCATTCGATTGTTCTGGTTCCTTAATGGCACAGGCAAAAGACGGAGAACACATTTCCTTAGTACGTTTTGACGGAGATAACGGAGAATACTCCTTACTTCTTGGAAACGCTAAGACAGTAGATGGTCCTTATACAAAAGGTACCTATATGTGGGTTGAAGTTGAGAACCTTGACCGCTTAGAAGATAAACTCGTTCAGGGACCTTACATCCACCACTGCGTAGGTGTTCATCAGGATGTTGTACCTGTATTATACGAAGCATGTAAGTACATCGGTGTTACACCAGACTTATATGATCCGATCGAGGAAAAAGTAAAAGCTATCATCCGTGGTGAAAAGGTAGAAAAATAATTAGTAGTTTAAGTTAACAATTGTAATTTGATAACTATTCAGATTCGGATAATTTTTGAATGATGTTTACATGAAAAATATATAAAAAATATATAGCGAAGCAAACTTATTTGCAAAAGAGCATAAAAGATGAACTCTGAATAGTTATCGCATTTATTTACATTTATATAGGAGGCATAAAAGTGAATTTAGAAGCATTATCCTTTGAATGCAGACAAAATGTCCTTGATATGATCATGGAAGGAAGAGCCGGTCATATCGGTGGAGACTTCAGTGTAATGGATATCCTCATTACTCTGTACTTTAAACAGATGAATATTAGTCCTGATAATCTTGACGATCCTGACAGGGATTTATTCGTTATGAGTAAAGGACATTCTGTAGAAGCATACTATGCTGTTCTTGCAGCAAAAGGCTTCCTAGATATCGAAGATGTAATTAAGAACTTCTCCAAATTTGGTTCTCCATACATCGGACATCCAAATAACAAACTTCCAGGAATCGAGATGAACTCCGGTTCTCTTGGACATGGACTTCCAGTTTGTGTTGGTATGGCACTTGCAAATAAGATGGATGGAAAGACAGGCCGTGTTTACACAGTTATGGGTGACGGCGAGCTGGCAGAAGGTTCTGTATGGGAAGGTGCTATGGCAGCCGGACATTACAAATTAGACAACCTTTGTGCAGTAGTTGACAGAAACCGTCTTCAGATTTCCGGTAACACAGAAGATGTTATGGCTGATGATGACTTAGATGCACGTTTCCGCGCATTTGGATGGAATTCCATTCATGCACAGGGTAACAACATCGAATCTTTAAATGAAGCATTTGAAGAAGCAAAGACCTGCAAAGGAAAACCAACGGTAATTATCGCAGATACAATTAAAGGTTACGGCGGTGGCGAGATCATGGAAAACAAAGCTGACTGGCACCACAAAGTACCTACACAGGAAATGTACGAGACAATTTCCGCTGAACTTTTAAAGAGGAGGGACGCAGCAAATGAATAAGATTGCAAACCGTCAGGTAATCTGTGAGACATTAATGGAACAGGTAAAAGAGGATAAGAGCATTGTTGCTTTATGTAGTGACTCTCGTGGTTCAGCATCCATGACACCATTTTTCAATGCTTATCCTGAAAATAGTGTAGAAATCGGTATTGCAGAGCAGAACTTAGTAAGTATTTCTGCTGGTATGGCAAAATGCGGCAAGAAGCCTTTCTGCTTCTCTCCGGCAAGTTTCATTTCTACAAGAAGTTACGAGCAGGCAAAAGTTGACGTTGCTTACTCTAACACAAACGTTAAGTTAGTTGGTATCAGTGGTGGTATCAGCTACGGTGAACTTGGAATGAGCCATCATTCCGCACAGGACATTGCAGCAATGAGCGCAATTCCTAACATGAGAGTGTATCTGCCAAGTGACAGATTTCAGACAAAACACCTCATCGAAGCGTTATTAAAAGATGAAAAACCAGCTTACATCCGTACAGGACGTAACCCGGTAGAAGATATTTACTCTGAAGACAACTGCCCATTTGAGATGGACAAAGCTACTGTGATTAAAGAAGGTACAGACGTTGTATTAATTGGCTGCGGCGAGATGGTAAGACCTTGCGTAGAAGCAGCGGAAATCCTTGAGAAAGAGGGAATCAGCGCAACAGTTCTTGATATGTACTGCGTAAAACCTTTAGATACAGAAGCAATCATCAAGGCAGCTACAAACGCCAAAGCAGTTGTAACAGCAGAAGAACATGCTCCATTTGGCGGACTTGGCTCCATGGTAGCACAGGTTGTTGGCGCAAACTGCCCTAAGAAAGTAGTTAACGTAGCACTGCCAGATGCACCAGTAATCACTGGTAATTCCAAAGCAGTATTTGATTACTACGGAATGAACGGCGAAGGCATTGCAGCAAAAGCAAAAGAGGCTTTAGCATAATTATGAAGAAATACGTATTGGGTATTGATCAGAGTACGCAGGGAACAAAAGGTATCATTTTTGACGGTTCAGGTAAGATTATTGCCCGAACCGACCTTGCACATGATCAGATTATCAACGAAAAGGGCTGGGTAGAACATAACCCGGATCAGATTATGAAAAATGTTATCCAGGTCGTAAAGAATGTTGTGGAGAAGGCGGGCATTGATAAAGAAGAGATTCTTACCCTGGGTATCAGTAATCAGCGTGAGACCGCAGTATGCTGGAACAAAAATACTGGCAGACCGGTTTACAACGCAATTGTATGGCAGTGTGCCCGTGGTGAAGCAATCTGTAACAAGATTGCAGAGGACGGTTACGCACAGATGGTACAGGAACATTCCGGAATTCCGCTGTCTCCATATTATTCTGCAGCAAAGATCGCATGGGTACTTCAGAACGTACCAGAAGCAAAAGAGGCAGCAGATAAGGGAGAACTTGCAGTAGGAACGATGGACAGTTACCTCGTATACCAGCTTACAAAAGACCATGCGTTTAAAACAGACTATTCAAACGCCTCCCGGACACAGATGTTTAATGTGTCTGCCCTTGACTGGGATGAAGAATTAATTTCCTTATTTGGAATTAAAAAAGAAATGTTAGCAGAAATCTGTGATTCCAATGCCTTATATGGCTATACAGATTTTGATGGATATCTTGAGGAAGCCATTCCGATTCATGGTGTGATGGGAGATTCCCACGGAGCCTTATATGGACAGGGATGTGTGAATCCAGGAATGATTAAAGCAACTTATGGAACAGGTTCTTCTATTATGATGAACGTTGGTGAGAAGCCTATTTTCAGTGACAAGGGAGTTGTTACTTCCCTTGCATGGTCTCTTTCCGGTAAAGTGAATTATGTTCTTGAAGGAAATATTAATTACACCGGAGCAGTTATCACATGGCTGCAAAAAGACCTCGGACTGATTGCCTCCGCAAAGGAAACAGAAGAACTGGCTAAGAGTGCCAATCCGGGAGATACTACCTATCTTGTACCAGCATTTACAGGTCTCGGCGCCCCTTACTGGGACAGTAAAGCGAAAGCTGTTGTCAGCGGAATCACCCGCACAACAGGTAAGGCAGAGCTGGTAAGAGCAGCACTTGACTGTATCGTTTATCAGATCAGCGATGTAGTTAATGCAATGGCAGAAGATTCTGGCATCAAGGTTGATGAGCTTCGCGTAGATGGCGGCCCAACTAAGAATGGTTATCTTATGCAGTTCCAGAGTGATATTTTAGATATTCCGGTACAGGTACCAGATGCAGAGGAATTATCTGCTATGGGCCCGGCATATGCCGCTGGAATCGCTATGGGAATTTACGAACAGACTGCATTATTTGAAAGTCTTAACCGCACCAGATTTACCCCTGAGATGGATGCGGAGACAAGATGCACAAAATATACAGGCTGGAAAGAGAGTGTTGGACTCGTATTAACAAAATAGTATAGGGGAATTCCCAATACTATGTTAAATTCATAGCAAAGTAAACAAAAAAATACAAGACTTTTTAATAAAATAGTATTGATTTCACAAAGAAATTGGAGTACACTTGTATTATCGCAAAACATCCTTGAGATTTGCGCAGAAGGGCTAACAGCTTCTGTGTTATCTAGCATATATTTTTCAAAATGAGGAGGAAATGAAAAATGAGAATGTTTAAGAAAGTTTTAGCTGGCTTCGTTGCAGCAGCAATGGTAGCTACAATGGCTGGATGTGGAAGCAGCAATAGTAGTACAAAAGATAGTGGATCAGATAAGGCAGCAGCAGAGGCTACAACAGAAGCAGCAGCTCCTGCAAAAGTTCTTAACACTAACGCAGCTAACAAGCTGATCTACTGTATCACACCATCTACTTCTAATCCTTACTTCGGTACTGTTCAGACAGCATGTAAAGAAGAAGGCGAGAAGTTAGGATACAAAGTTAAATGTGTATCTCATGATGATGATGCTACAAAACAGTCCGAATTATTCGATACAGCTATTTCCGAAGGCGCATCCGCAATCGTTTGTGATAACGCCGGAGCAGATGCTTCTATCGAAGCAGTTCAGAAAGCTTATGATGCTGGAATCCCTACATTCATGGTTGACCGTGAGATCAACAAAGAAGGTCTTTGCGTATCTCAGATCGTAGCTAACAATGACCAGGGTGCTCAGGCAGCAGCAGAAGCATTAGTAGAAGCTACAGGCGGAAAAGGTGACTACGCAGAATTATTAGGACTTGAGTCCGATACAAACTGCCAGGTTCGTTCTAACGCTTTCCACAGAGTTCTTGACCAGACAGACATGAAGATGGTTGCTCAGCAGTCCGCTAACTGGGATCAGACAGAAGGCCAGTCCAAAGCTGAAACAATCTTACAGCAGTATCCAGACATTACAGCGATCGTTTGTGGTAATGATACTATGGCTTGTGGTGCAGCAGCAGCAGTTGCAGCAGCAAACCTTGACCATGACGTATATATCATCGGTGTTGACGGATCTAACGATATGAGAGATAACATCAAAGATGGTAAAGCACTTGCAACAGCTCTTCAGCAGATTGATAAGATCACAAGAAATGCAGTTACTCAGGCTAACGATTACCTGACAAACGGAACTACAGGTCTTGAAGAGAAGCAGTTAGTTGACTGTGTTGTAATTACAAAGGATAACGCTGACAAGTTAGATAACTTTGTTTTCGCAGAATAAGAGAAGTTCGTAGTATAAATTTAATTGAATCTGTTAGGTCTGAAGGGGGTTAGGCTCTCTTCAGTGTGTGGAGGGGTGCCAATAAGTTATTCGGCACCCTTCTCACATGTAGGGACAGCAGGGAATAGAGAAAGGAAGAAAACCATGGCAAAACGTTTGATAAGTACTGTTTTAACAGTAGTAATGGCAGCCGTTTTATTAACAGGCTGTGTGAAGGTAGTAAAGATTGGTCATGAGGGAGATCTTACAGGGCAGAAAGAGTTCAATCCTGGTGACAGTGTAGAAGCAATCTGGGATTCAGAAGTAATTCCAGAATGTGAGAAAAAAGCAGTAGATGTATCTGACATTTTAGCAAAGTATGATGGCAAGCTCACAGAAATGGGCGAAGAATTTGATGGCTTAAAGACAAAAGCAGCTTCTTATTATAACTATGCAGTAAAATTAGAAGGTGCAAAGATTACAAAAGTAGATAAAGATTCTTTCTACGGAACAGTAACATTAGAAGTTCCTGGCTACACAGGAAAGACAGTAGTTACCTGTCAGATTGGTAAATATAAGAATTCATCTATTCGTGATGATATGAGTTTCATTAACTTCTCTGATTTTACAAACCAGACAGAATGGGGTCAGGTAAATACAAGTATGCTTGAAAAAGTTGAAGAAGCAGTTGTAAAACCTGTATACGATGACCTTGCAGAAGGAGCAACAGTAAACCTTGTTGGATGTTTCACTGCTGATTCCAATGATGCAATCGTAATTACTCCGGTTGTTCTTGAAGTAAAATAACAGACAGAACACAGTAAGAATCAGTTAGAGGAGGATGAATTGGATGGCTGAGAATAAAGATAAAGATATCGTAATGAAATGCCGGCACATGGAAAAGGTTTATCCTGGTACAAAGGCTCTTGACGATGTTGACTTTAACATTTACCGTGGAAAAGTTAACGTATTAATCGGAGAAAATGGTGCAGGCAAGTCCACATTAATGAAGCAGATTGCCGGAATCGAGCAGCCTTCTTCAGGAAAGATGTATCTTGACGGCGAAGAAGTAAGCTTCAAAAATACAACAGAGGCGAGAGCAAAGGGAGTAGGTATCATTCATCAGGAACTTTCCCTTTTTCCCAACTTAAACGTATACCAGAACATTTTTATGAACAACGAACAGAAAAAAGGTGTCGTTGTAAATAATGAAATACATAAACAGAAGACCAAAGAGGTTCTTGAAAGACTGGAGTATCCGATTGATCCGGAGGCGAAAGTCGGAGACCTTCGTGTAGGTCAGCAGCAGATGATCGAGATTGCCCGTAACTTAATTCAGGATGACTTAAAGATTCTCATCATGGATGAGCCTACATCTTCCTTAAGTCAGTCAGAGGTACAGGTACTTTTCAAGATCATGCGTGAGTTAAATGCCCAGGGCATTTCCATCGTATATATTTCCCATCGTCTTGAAGAGATTATGGAGATTGGTGACCATGTTACTATTCTTCGAGATGGTAAATATGTAGATGATGCAGCAGTTAAAGATATTGACGTTCCTTGGATCGTACAGAAGATGACAGGTAGTAACAAATCCTACCCTAAGAAAGAAAGAGATATTGACTGGGAGAAACAGGATACTGTTCTTGAAGTTAAAGACCTCTGTCTTCCAAAGAAAGGTGGCGGATGGCTGCTTGATCATGTAAGCTTTAAGTTAAAACGAGGAGAGATTCTCGGAATTTACGGCTTAATGGGAGCCGGACGTACAGAAGTATTTGAATGTCTGATGGGACTTCATCCAGAACACACTGGAGAGGTTTATGTTGACGGCAAGAAAATTAAGATTAAGAACATTGCAGAGCAGATCAAGAATGGTTTTGCCTTAGTTCCTGAAGACCGCCAGGCAGAAGGTCTTGTACAGACACTGGATATCGAAAAGAATATTTCCCTTTCCAGCTTAAAGACCTGCTGTAATAAGTTCGTTTTATCCAAACAAAAGGAAGACGAATATGTAGATGCACAGATTAAAGATATTCATATTAAAGTAGCAGATAAACATCTTCCGATTTTATCCCTTTCCGGTGGTAACCAGCAGAAATGTGTAATCGGTAAAGGTGTGTTGACAGATCCTAAGATTCTTCTTATGGATGAGCCGAGCCGTGGTATTGATATCGGTGCCAAGACAGAGGTATTTGATATTATCAACCAGTATGCAGACCGTGGACTTTCCATTATCTGTGTAAGTTCAGAGCTTAAGGAGATGCTGGCAATCGCCAACCGAGTTGTCGTTTTATCAAACGGTATTAAGACCGCAGAATTTACAGATGACGAGATCACAGAGGATAATCTGGTATTAGCATCCTACAAAGGTCATCACTAAAACTAATAATGTATTTTGGAATTTTTCTATGCCAGCTTAACAGAAGCCGGAAAAGTCTTCCAAAGTACATAACAAGGAAAAGGAGAAATCAAAATGAATAAGAAAAAAGATAATTCGAATCTTATGATGACACTTTTAAAGGGAAGAACATTATTCGTACTCATAATTTTATTTATATTCTTCTCTATTAAAGCCGATTCTTTCTGCACAGTTAACTCATTACTTTTAGTATGTAAGCACGTTGCACAGTATGGTATTCTTGGTATTGGTATGACCTACGTTATCATTACCGGCGGTATCGACCTTTCCGTTGGTTCCGTAGTAGGTTTAGTCGGAATGATCGCCGGTGGTCTTATCCAGGAAGGTCTTACTTTAAAATTTGCCGGAGTTACACTTTACTTCAGCGTTCCAGCTATCACAGTAATCTGTATCATTATCGGTATTATCATCGGTATTGTTAACGGTGCATTAATCGCAAAATGTAAATTAGCACCTTTTATCGTAACATTAGGTACAATGTACATCGGCCGTGGTCTTGCAAATATCCGTTCCGGCGGAAATACATTCTCAAGTATCAAAGGTCAGGAAGCACTCGGAAACGTAGGTATCATGCAGTTTGATAGCCGTGTATTCGCAGTTGGCGGATTTCCTGGTATTCCAATCGCAGCGATCCTCTTCCTTATCCTCGCAGTAATCGCAGCATTTGTACTTAAGAAAACTCCTTTTGGATGGCATATCCTTGCTATTGGTGGTAACGAAAAGGCAGCTCGTCTTTCCGGTATCAAAGTAGAGAAAAACATTATTCTTGTATACGCAATCTCCGGTGCATGTTCCGCATTGATCGGTCTTGTAACAATGGCACAGATTGCAGCTTCTCATCCAAACACAGGTGATACTTGGGAAATGAACGCCATTGCAGCCGTTGTACTCGGTGGTACATCTATGGCAGGTGGTGTTGGTACAATCGGTGGTACAGTAATCGGTGCATTCGTAATCGGTATCATCAATGATGGTATGACAATGTGTGGTGTATCCGAGTTCTGGCAGAAGGTAATCAAAGGTCTTGTAATCATTCTGGCTGTATTAATTGACCAGTTCCAGAGAAACTTACAGGCTAAGATGGCTCTTCAGGCAAGAAATGAGAACAAATAATTAATATTGTTGATAACTATTGCCATAGTTTTCATCCGGTAGACCAGTTGCCCGCTGGCCTGCCGGATTTTTGCTTTCAAATTATTTTCCTTTTAAATTAGGGGAAACAGTGTTATAATAATTTTTACTATATCTGTAATAATTTAAACTCAGAGAAATAGACAATGTATATTTCCTAATTGGGAGAAAGAAATGAAACGAGAAAAGAATATATCAAGAAGGGTCGCTCTGAATTTATGGCTGCCTATTATCGTGGTAGTCTTTATATTAGTAGCGGCCTTAGGTGTGATAGAAGTGAATCCCGGTCTTGGATATACAATCTTGGTAGGAGATGTTATTTATCTCATTGCGGCTGTTTTATGTTATGAATATACGGAGAAGATGATTAGCAAGGAATTTCTGGCGGCTGGTTTTGAGCAGAGTCAGATTCAGAAGCAGATTCTTAAAGAACTGCCAGTACCGTATGTAATGACGGACCAGGATGGTACGATTATCTGGCATAATGAACAGTTTTCAGAGATTGTAGGACAGAAGATCACAAAGAAAAGTATCACACAGATTTTTCCAGGACTTTATAAGAAGGTTTTCCCTCAGAATGGACAGATGAAGGAGTACTGTATCACACATGAGGAGCACAAGTATCATGTGGAATGTCGAAATATGGTATTTAAGAATTTGGAACAGACAGAGGGAGAGATACAGGAAGATAAAGAGACACAGGGAGATATTCTTCAGGTATTTTACTTTTTTGATGAGACGCAGCTTATTGGTTACAAAGAAGAGTCCAGGAAGAAGAGTCTGGTTGCTGGATTGATTTATATTGATAACTACGAAGAAGTTCTTGAAAACATGGAGGAAGTAAGACAGTCCCTTCTTCTTGCTTTAGTAGAGCGAAAGATCATGAAGTATATGCAGGGACTCGATGCGATCATTAAGGGATTTGAGAAGGACAAGTTTCTTTTTGTATTTGAAGAAGAAAAACTGGAACAGCTGATGGAATCTAAGTTTTCGATTCTTGATGAAGTCCGGCTTATCAATATCGGTAACGAGCTATCTATGACACTGAGTATTGGTGTTGGTGTGAATGGCGGAAGCTACACGGAGAATTATGAGAGTGCACGGGTAGCGATGGATCTCGCTCTTGGCCGCGGTGGTGATCAGGCTGTAGTAAGAGATGGAGATGCCATTTCCTATTATGGAGGTAAGACCCAGAAAGTCGAAAAGAGTACAAGAGTAAAAGCCAGAGTGAAGGCACATGCACTTCGGGAGATTATGCTGACACATGATAAGATTTTTGTTATGGGACATAAGAATCCAGATGCAGACTGTGTAGGCGCAGCGCTTGGTATATACCGCCTGTCGAAGGCACTAAACAAAAGCACATATATTGTTATGGACAAAGACTGTCCGGCAATTGAGCCAATCGTAGATGGCATTTACCGTGAGCGGGCAGATGAAGAGGAAGATATTTTTGTAACGAATGAGGAGGCAATGCTTCTTAAAGATAAGTCGGCAATGCTTATTGTTGTGGATGTGAATGTCCCGGCAATGACAGAATGTCCGGAATTATTGAAGTCCATCTCAACAATTGTTGTTCTTGACCATCACAGGCAGAGTAATGAGACGATTAAGAATGCGGTTGTTTCTTATGTAGAGCCGTATGCATCATCGACTTGTGAGATGGTAGCGGAGATTTTACAGTATATTGTAGATAAACCAAAGCTTAAGAATATTGAGGCTGATGCCATGTATTCAGGTATTTTGGTGGATACAGATAACTTTGTTATCAAAGCGGGTGTCAGAACATTTGAGGCGGCAGCCTACCTGCGGAGAGCAGGAGCAGATGTAACTCGTGTAAGAAAGATGTTCCGTGAAGATATGGAACATTGCCGTATACGAACAGCGATTATTAATAAAGCAGAAATTTACATGGATGAATTTGCTATTTCAACCTTTGATGGGGAAAATGTCTCCGGAGCGACTGTTGTCGGAGCCAAAGCGGCAAATGCATTGCTGAATATACAGGGAATCAGAGGAAGCTTTGTGCTGACTGCTTTGCAGGATTGTATATATGTCAGCGCGCGCTCTATTGATGAACTTAATGTACAGGTAATTATGGAGAAGTTTGGCGGTGGCGGACATCTGACGATGGCAGCAGCACAGCTAAAAGACGTATCCCTTTCTGATGCGGCAGAGATGTTAAAACATACATTGCGGAAAATGCATGAAGATGGGGATATATAGACGGTATTTATCTCCTTACAGCAAGAAGACTCCGACCTCTAAGGTGAGAGATGAATTGCGTCTGCTGCCTACTTGATATGATTATTTAGAATCAGAGGATGCTGGAGTATAGATTTTTAAAAATATATTTGCAGGAACACACTCTGAAGAGAATATCAGATATTAGTATGATAAAGATAGAGTAAAAATAGTGATTTAAAAAGATAGAGTTATATGAAAGAAGTTTTGTATGACCTATAAAAAAGAGTTAAAAACAGACTCGATATAGGAGGATTTAAAATGAAAGTTATTTTATTAGAAGACGTAAAGTCTCTCGGAAAAAAAGGTCAGTTAGTAGAAGTGAACGCAGGATACGCAAGAAACTTTATCCTTCCAAAGAAGCTTGGTATAGAAGCTACAAGTAAAAACATCAATGACTTAAAGCTTCAGAAAGCACACGAAGATAAAGTGGCAGCAGAACAGTTAGCCGCAGCCAAAGTTCTTGCAGAAGAACTCAAAAACAAGAGTGTAGAACTCAAAATGAAAGTCGGTGAAGGCGGACGTACATTTGGAGCAATCTCCACAAAAGAAATCGCAGCCGCAGCCAAAGAACAGCTCGGATACGAGCTCGACAAAAAGAAAATCTCTGTAGACGAACCAATCAAGAGCCTTGGCGTACACAATGTAAAGATTAAGTTACATCCTAAGGTAACTGCTGACTTAAAAGTAAAAGTAACTGAAAAGTAATATTAAAGTAGAAGACAGGCGAGAATTGAGATTATAATCTCAATTCTCGCTGTCATCCTCTCACGCTCTAGAAAGGATCATCAATGCCGACAGTAGACGAGAATTTTGTAAAAAGAATACAGCCTCACAGTGAGGAGGCGGAACGTTCAGTTTTAGGCTCTATGCTGATGGACAGAGACGCAATCGTTGAGGCAGAAGACATCCTCACTAAAGAAGACTTTTACCAGCGCCAGTACGGAATCGTATTTGAGGCTATGGTAGAACTTTACCGGGAGGGTAAAGCAGTTGACCTGATTACTCTTCAAAACAAATTAAAAGAAAAAGAAGTTCCAGAAGAACTAATGAGTCTTGACTTTTTCCGTGATTTAGTAGAAGTTGTACCAACGGCGGCCAATATCGGACAGTATGCAAAGATTGTTCACGATAAGGCAACACTCCGCGCTTTGATCAAAGTGACGGAGAACATTGGAAATGAATGTTATCTTGGCAAGGAAGACACAGAGACAATTCTTGAAAAGACAGAGAAAGACATTTTCGGGCTTCTTCAAAACAGAAACCGTATGTCCGACTTTGTTCCGATTCAGCAGATTGTTTTAAATTCTTTAAGTGCCATAGAAGAAGCATCAAAGACCAAGGGAAGAGTCACAGGAGTTGCTACCGGCTTTACCGAACTTGATTACAAGCTTACCGGACTGCATCCGGCAGAACTTATATTAGTAGCGGCCAGACCAGCGATGGGAAAGACAGCATTCGTCCTTAACATTGCACAGTATGCAGCATTTAAAGATAATCATGCCGTAGCGATGTTCAGTCTCGAGATGTCAAAGGAACAGCTCGTAACAAGACTTATGGCATCAGAATCTATGGTAGATTCCCAGCAGATGCGTACTGGTGATTTAAGAGATTCCGACTGGGAGAAGCTCTTAGAAGGAGCGGCCCTCATTGGTAACTCCAAGCTTATAATTGATGATACAGCAACGACTTTGGCAGAGATTCGTTCTAAATGCCGAAAGTACAAACAAACTTATGGAATTGAGCTTGTTGTAATCGATTACCTTCAGCTTATGAGTGGAAGTGAATCAAGACGAAACGAATCAAGACAGCAGGAAATTTCAGAAATTTCCCGAGCACTTAAAGTTTTAGCGAGAGAATTAGATGTTCCGATCATTGCACTCTCCCAGCTCTCCCGAGCGGTTGAGGCAAGACAGGACCACAAACCAATGCTTTCTGACCTTCGAGAATCAGGAGCAATCGAGCAGGATGCCGACGTTGTTATGTTCCTGTACAGAGATGAATATTATAATCCGGATACAGAGAAAAAGAATCTGGCGGAAGTTATTGTAGCCAAACAAAGAAATGGTGCGACCGGAAGCGTCGAGCTGGTATGGCTCGGACAATACACGAAATTTGCAAACAAAGAGCGGGTTATGTAGAGTGGCTCGCTCTTTTCTTTTTTGTTTTACCGATATATGCTTTTGCTCAAATGAAATACAAATAATTTTGCCAGCATCTATTTTCATAAATAAAATCCGAATAATTTTGTCGTTATTTATCTTTATTTGAAAGAATTGAGAAGAATTTAGAATACGAATAGCGTTGAGACTGTTTTCTTAAAGTTGTTATAATAATACTGTAACCATCCGGACGCATTCACATAATGCTGTAACTATTTAGGCTCAATCGTATATCAATTGAGAATTTGTATGTTTCTGAATTGTTACATAATACTGTGTTTGAGTGTATTTTGCACGTAAATTCATCATGTGATTTACAATGAGATTCCGGTAAAATATTTGTGGAACAGGAGCGGATTATATTATGAAAGAAAACAAATATACCATCTCGGAAGCGGCCAGGCTTCTATCGGTGGAAAACCATGTTCTTCGTTACTGGGAAGAAGAACTCGAACTCAACATACCAAGAAATGAATTGGGACACCGCTATTACCGCGAAGAGGAAATACAGCTATTACACTGTATTAAAGAATTAAAGAATAAAGGATTTCAGCTAAAAGCAGTAAAAGAAGTACTGCCAGATTTAGAACAAAAAAAGCTGATTGATATACATAAACTACTGACAACACAGGAAGAACTTGAAAATCAGGAATTAGAAGAAGCACAAAAAGAAGCAGAGCAGCAAAGGGATTCTCAAACAGAACGGGAAATGCAGCGGGGAAAAGAGAGACAGAATGGAAAAGAAAATGAACAACAAAGAAATTCCAAAGTATATTTTTCCGAAGAAAATGACAGAGATACTTTTGAAAATAGTTCAGGCAACAACAAAAAAGGCAGGACAAACAATAGAAATTCTGACAGAAATCACAACAGTACCAACAGCAATGGAACTGTAAAAGAAGACCGAAACTGCAAAGTCGTAACCATCCACCAAAATGAAAAATCCGCCCTCGCTGAGCACGAAGAAAAAATGCAGCAATTTGAAGAAATCATGGGACGAATCGTAGGCAAAGCCCTCCGTGAACAGGCAGAAAACCTCGGAGATGCTATGGGAAACCATCTTTGCAATAAAATGCTCCGCGAAGTGGACGAGCTAATGGTAGAACAGGAACAGCGGGAAGAAGAACGCTACAAAAAACTCGATGAAGCCATACGAAGTACCCAAAAAGCAAGACAGGAAATCGCAGTTTCCAAAGATGGAATCTTCAAGAAAAAGAGTCGGTTCTTCCGAAAGAATAAACGGAAGGGTATTTGACAAACAGACGAAAACAGGAAAGGGATTTTACCGCATAAAAGAACTGTTTTGTTCCCTTGCGTTAAACGCTCTGTTCTGCCTGATAAAACAGTCTCGCTCAAAAACGAGCCCGCGAGGCTACAGTCAGAACGCCGCAACGCAAAAGTCACAAAATCAGTTCTTTTATGCGGTAAAATCCTTTTCCTGTTTTCTACGAACAGAAAAAGAAGACACCGCAAACACGATGTCCTCTTATAATAGTTCGCCGTAAAATTAACGAATTATTCCTGGCTGATAGCACCTGCTGGGCAAGCACCTGCACAAGAACCGCAATCCATGCATGTATCAGCATCGATTTCGTATTTTCCATCACCTTCGCTGATTGCTCCTGCTGGGCATTCACCTTCACAAGTTCCACAACTAATACAATCGTCAGAAATTACATATGCCATTATAGTATCCTCCTTTAGATTAGATAAAATTGAACTTTATGTTCTGTATTCATTATTCTATACTAGATTCTCATTAATATCAAGCATAAACTGACAGAAAAATTGTATTAAATTTTGTAAGATATTAAATTAGTTTTAACTATTGACGTTTGGGCTTGTATAGAAATGGAAATTCTTTTATAATATTAACAAAAGCGATTCAGACAGGACATGGCTAATGCCCAAAGGAGGCTGAATAATGGGACGTAACGAAAAGAAATATGGAACGATAGGTTTGATGATTCTAACAGTGATCATCATTTTTTCTGTAGTTGGAATTGTAATTGCAGGCTTTCGTATGATTAAGAAGAATGAGGATGCCAGGCTGATTTCTGCTGCGGATACAGAATATAATAAGGATAAAGAGAAAAGGCAGGAGATAGAAGATCACCTGGAGTCTGATGGTACGCAGGAAGCGAACACAGAAACAGAAACGAAGGGAGAATCCGAAGAGGCAGCTTCAGACTCTGAGACGGATAATAAGGAAGAAGTCTTTAGTGCTGATGAGAATGAAAACGCTTCATCTGATGAAGAAGCAGATGGTGAGACAGAAGACAGGATTTACCTTATTCCAGGGGATGATAAGAGCTCAAACCGATATGAGAAGGCACAGCATTTGTCTTATACGACAACGGTTAAGTATACTATACAGAATCTTTCTGTACTTGATTCCTATGGCCTGAAGATTACGAGGAATGAAATCTATGCGCGACACGGAAGAATTTTTAATGATCAGGAGTTACAGGAGTATTTCCAGAGACAGAACTGGTATGTGCCACAGACAGCATCGAATGACTTTGATGATTCTTGCCTGAATGAAGTGGAGAAGTACAATATACAGCTTATCAGTACATATGAACAGCAGGCAGGCGGAAACTAGAGCGTGTTTAAAAACATAATAGTTTGATTTGTAACAAACTTTGAACAAGATTTATAATAAGGATTACATTTGCAAAAAAGTAGCGTTATTTAAGGTTAGATTGGAACTTTTGTACATATCTCATTGTGGAAAATGTATAAAAAACAGTTGAATAATATAGCATAATGCGATATAATACCGATGGAAATAAAATATTCTTCAGGGCAGGGTGTAATTCCCGACCGGCGGTAAGCGTTTTGAAGTTTTAGGAGGAAGCGTAAGCCCGCGAGCGATAGCATGATCCGGTGTGATTCCGGAGCCGACGGTACAGTCCGGATGTAAGAAGAAGAAAGAGACTATGTAAGTATATGAACGATTAAGATAATTAAAGCCCTGGAATTTATAAACGTAGATTTCAGGGCGTTTTTTATTTCTAAGAAAGTGCTTTTATATAAGCTTATATAATTTCCAGGAAGTATTTTTATATAATGTAAAAAGCATTTTCTTATAGAAAGAGGAATCGCTTATATAGCTGTCTGATATTTAGATGGACGAATTTTTACTGGCTTCTTTCTGATCTGATTTTACTTGCAGGAGGTTTTAGATATGCCAGAAGAGAAGTATATGAGAAGAGCCATAGAGCTGGCGAAAAAAGGAAGCGGTCATGTGAACCCGAATCCATTAGTCGGAGCCGTTATTGTGAAGGATGGAGAGATTATAGGAGAGGGTTATCACGAATGTTACGGACAGCTTCATGCAGAACGTAATGCGATAGCGAATGCCAGGAAGAGAGGCAATAATATTGAGGGAAGTACCATTTATGTAACGTTAGAGCCTTGCTGCCATTACGGAAAGACACCTCCTTGTACAGAAGCAATTATTGAGGAGAAGATTGCAAGAGTTGTCGTTGGTTCTGATGATCCGAATCCGCTGGTATCCGGTAAGGGATTTAAGCTTCTTCGTGAAAAAGGAATCGAAGTTATCCCACATTTCCTCAAGGAAGAATGTGATGCCATGAATCATGTGTTTTTCCATTATATCAGTACAGGAACGCCTTATGTTGCAATGAAGTATGCGATGACTATGGACGGTAAGATTGCCTGCTATACTGGAGATTCCAAGTGGGTAACTGGAGAAGAGTCCAGAGCACATGTCCAGACACTTCGCAATCATTATAAAGGAATTATGGCTGGAATCGGAACAGTTCTTGCTGATGACCCGATGCTCAGCTGTCGTATCGAAGGTGGAAGAGACCCGGTTCGTATTATTGCAGACAGCCATTTGCGGATTCCGATGGATTCTCAGCTTGTACGAACAGCGAAGCAACAGCCTCTTATCGTAGCCTGCCTGCCAGATGTCGATGAGACAAAGGCGGTGCAGCTTGAAGAAAAGGGTGTGGAAGTGTTAAGGATTCCGGGAATTGCGGTGAATGACTTTTCAGGAAGCAGTTCAGATTCAGTTTTAAAATATAAGGACAGACTTTTGGCAGATAATTTAGCAGATAATAATATTAGCAGAGAAGTCGATAGTGATATTATAGAAGAGAAGCAAAAAGAAGTAATTTCTCTGCCAGTTCTCATGAAGGAACTTGGAAGCCGTAAGATTGACGGTATTCTTTTAGAAGGCGGCGGACAGCTTAACGAGAGTGCATTGCAGGCAGGAATCGTACAGAGAGTATATTGCTACATTGCTCCTAAGATTTTTGGAGGTGCACAGGCAAAGACTCCGGTAGAAGGTCAGGGACTTGCGAAAGCTGCCGATGCATGGCATTTTACCAGAATAGGAATGCAGGAATTTGGGCAGGATATTCTTTTAGAATATGAAAGAACAAAAGAAAATTAATAGAAAGGCAGGTTGTATGTTTACAGGAATTATTGAGGAAGTTGGAGAAATCCAGAGCATCAAAAAAGGTGCGAATTCCGCTGTCATTACAATTAAGGCAAATACTGTTTTAGGAGATCTGCATCTTGGTGACAGTGTGGCACTTAACGGTGTCTGTCTCACCGCAACATCCATCGGAAAAAATAATTATTCTGTAGATGTCATGCATGAGACATTAAGGCGAACCAATCTTGGCGAGTTGAAGAGTGGAAGTAAGGTTAATTTAGAGAGAGCGATGGCGGCAAATGGACGCTTTGGCGGACATATTGTGGCAGGTCATGTCGATGGAACCGGAACTATTTCTTCCATGAAAAAGGATGATAATGCTGTATGGATTACGATTGATACATCCGCAGCAATATTAAAATATATCATAAGTAAAGGCTCTATCACTATTGATGGAGTAAGTCTTACCGTAGCAAAGGTAGATAATAAGAGCTTTGCGGTTTCTGTCATTCCACATACGGGACAGAATACGACCCTTCTTGATAAAAAGCCGGGAGATACCGTAAATCTTGAGAATGATATGGTAGGCAAGTATGTTGAGAAGCTTCTTCAGTACGGAAGTATTCCTGCTGAGGAAGAAGAAGGCACGACTGAGAAAACAGGCATTACAATGGATTTTCTCATACAAAATGGATTCTAATTAAGGGAGGACCTAAGATAAATGAGCGACATTAAGTTTAACACAATCGAAGAAGCAATTGCTGATTTTAAAGCAGGCAAAATGGTTATCGCAGTAGATGACGATGATTTAGAGAATGAAGGTTCCCTTCTGGTAGCCGGCGAATTTGCCACACCAGAAGTTATCAACTTTATGGCAACCAATGCCAAAGGTTTGATCACTATGCCAATTTCTGAAGAAGTGGCAAGACAGCTTGGCTTAGAAGCCTTAATCTGGCAGGGTTCTGATGGAGAACCATCTGTATCTACAGTATCTTTTGACAAGGCAGATGCTCCTACTGGAATTTCCGCACAGGATCGTTCTGCAACAGTTATCGCTGCGACAAAAGCAGATGCTAAGCCAGAAGATTTCCGTATGCCAGGTCATATGTTCCCTAAGGTAGCAAGACAGGGAGGCGTGTTAAAGAGAACTGGTTTTACAGAAGCAGCTGTAGATTTAGCAGTAATGGCCGGTCTTCGTCCAGTAGGTCTTTGTTGTGATATCCTCGACGAAGACGGATTCGTAGGCAAGCTTCCAGATCTTGTAGAATTTGCAAAGAAATACGACTTAAAGCTTATCACAATCGCTGATATGATTCAGTACAGAAGAAAGACAGAATGTTTCGTAAGCCGTGAAGCAGAGGCAGATTTCCCAACACATTATGGACATTTCCGTATTTTCGGATACATCAATAAGTTAAATGGTGAGCATCATGTGGCCATCGTAAAAGGTGACGTATCAGACGGTAAGCCAGTATTATGCCGAGTTCATTCTGAATGTCTTACAGGTGATGCATTAGGTTCTCGCCGCTGTGACTGTGGTCAGCAGTACCGCGCAGCCATCCAGATGATTGAAAAAGAGGGCAGGGGCGTTCTTTTATACATGCGTCAGGAAGGTCGTGGAATCGGTCTTATCAATAAGTTAAAAGCATACCAGCTTCAGGATACAGGAATGGATACCGTAGAAGCAAACCTTGCATTAGGATTCCCAGAAGACTTAAGAGATTACGGAATCGGCGCACAGATTCTTGCGGACTTAGGAATCAAAGAACTTCGTCTTATGACAAATAACCCAGCCAAAGTAGTTGGATTATCCGGATATGGCATCGAAATCGTAGAACGTGTTCCAATTATCATCGAGCCAAACTCAGATGACTTATTCTACCTGAAGACAAAACAGGAGAAGATGGGACATTACACAAAATACTAAATAAAGCAGCTTGACCCAATCAGACTTTATAAAGAACAACTTGTTAAATATTTAAAATAAATGGAGGATAAAAAGATGGCTTATCATGTAATCGAAGGAAAAGTAGTAGGTAAAAAAGAGAAAATCGGAATCGTATGTGCACGTTTCAACGAATTTATCGTATCTAAATTATTAGGCGGAGCAGTCGATGGTCTTGTACGTCACGGAATCTCCGAAGAAAATATCGACGTAGCATGGGTACCAGGAGCATTCGAAATTCCATTAATCTGCGAGAAAATGGTTAAAACAGGAAAATACGATGCAGTAATCGCTCTTGGAACAGTAATCAGAGGTTCAACAAGCCACTATGATTATGTATGTAACGAAGTATCTAAAGGTGTTGCACAGGTTGGCTTACAGGCAGGCGTTCCAGTAATGTTCGGAATCCTTACAACAGAAAATATTGAGCAGGCAATCGAGCGTGCAGGAACAAAAGCAGGAAACAAAGGTTATGACTGTGCTGTAAGTGCAATCGAGATGATTAACCTTATTAAGGAAATTGAGAATTAATTATATCTGTTTAACTAGCAGTTATTCCATCTGATTTGTTTTTATAGCCTAGAGCATGTTTGAAAAATCATTCCTGCAATCTGCACATCCCAATTTGCGGTATATTTTGCCTTCATTCAGTTGACGTAGCCCGCTACGCCGCCCTCATTCAGGCGAAATCTCCCACAAATTGTAACGCACATCTTTCAGAAAGCATTTTTCAAACACGCTCTAACGGTAGTAAATTAAAATACGGATATAGAGATTTTGAGTGATTAGAAATTTCTCCTTAAAAATAGTTTTTTGAGAAATAATCAGGAATAACTGCAAATATAACAGTTGAACTTTTTTATTTCATGTATTATACTGAAATTCAGGCTTGCAAAAGTCAGAACAAAACAAGTAAAAACGCTTACCAATATTTTTAATATTTCTTTTAAAGAGCTTGAGGGACATTAAAGACAGATATAATGAGACATAATATCAGTACAGCATACTTTAAAATGGTTAAGAATGCGTAGGCACGATATACGAACTGGAGGTATATATTATGGCACAGCAGATTACAAAACAGACATTAATTGGCGAAATGCTTCAGATGGATATGGGAATTGCAGCAATCTTAATGGCAGCAGGAATGCACTGTGTAGGATGCCCATCTTCTGCAATGGAAAGCTTAGAAGAAGCTTGCATGGTACACGGAATGGACGCTGATCAGGTATTAAAACGCGTAAATGATTACCTTGCAAATAAGGATAAATAATTCCTGATTTGCCGCAGGCAAGGTAAACGCTCCCAAAGAGAGAAGAAGCCCTATATTTGTGACTCTATCACTGCGGGTTGAATGTTCGCTTAACGGCTCGCATTCAATCCTCGCTCTAAGGCCACAAATATAGGGCTTCTTCTCTCTTTGGGAGCTGTTTTTTGGCTGTTGGAGGTTTATTAGCTGTTAGAAAATTAGTTTATTCAGTTGACGTAGCACATTACACCGTCCTCATTCAGGAAAAATTCTCCACAAATTGTAACATACATCTTACAAAAAGCATTTTTCAAAAACATTCTAAAAAACAAAACTCGGAAAGCAATACTTCCTCGAAAAATCCTCAAATCCCTTTCCTCAGCATTTTCAGCTATACTACAAGATAATACCGTTAAAATGCTGAAAAATCAGCTATAGATTTTTCAGTAACTTAAGCAACCCAAAAACAGAACTCCGAAAGATAAATAAAGCATATTTGTGGCCTGGGAGCAAGGTTTGGATGCGAGCGTTAAAGCGAACATTCAAACCGCCGCGACGAAAGTCACAAATATGCTTTATTTATCTTTCGGAGTTCGTCTATTTATAAGTCATTCCAAACCTAAGCCAATTCCCCCAGCATCTCAACTGCATTCTCCTCCAGTATCGTCTCAAAATGCTCCCTAAAATACGCTGGTGTCGCATAAGAAGCAGAGATTCTCACGCCAAAATCAGCTGCGATATTGCAAGCACGGTGGAAAGTATCATTTTCGCTTTGTGTTTTGCGAAGAATCATATAATAATTATTGGAAAAAGAATCTTTGTACAAAGAACTTTCTCCCTCAAAAAATGGAGCGAGGAAAGCGCCAAGCTGTGCTGCCTGTGAGAAATTCTGGAAAGAATAGTACTGGCAGTCCTGTACAGAAGAACGATTCTCCTTTTTCTTTCTCATGGCTTCCTTTTTAGCCTGAGCGATTGCCTGGGTAAATGGGGCAATCAGGTCTAATGCATCATCAATAGCAGAACGTTCTTTGGAAGAAGTGGAAGCATCAGAATCAGCATTGTCAAAATCAGAAGAAGGGCTGAATGGAAGAGGTTCATCGTCCATATCTATATCGTCCTCATCATCGAGGAAATCCATTTCTTCAAAATCGGTATCATCTATATCAGAAAAATCTTCGTCAAATGAGTCATCCATATTTATTTTAGAGAATCTTGAAAAGCGAGTGTCAAGTTCGTCAGGATCCTCCACTTTAGTAACGACTAAAACAAGGCAGTCATTAGATATTGGAATAGCCTCTATCATAAGTGGAATATTATCTGCTTCGAAACCGAGCTCAATAGATGCCTGCTGCATCATATCACGGAATAATTCTTTTGCTTTTTCAGAACCGTAGGCAAGTTCAGAAAGGTGAAGCTGTCTCTGGCTTAAATCTTCTTTACTTAAAGTGCAGCGTATTTGTGTGTCACTTAATTTCTCTAACTTCATGAAATCACTTCCTTTTTCAAAAAATAATCTGTCAGCGGGTACAAATAAATGAATCTTAATCACAAATCTACTTTTCTTTCATTTTTAGAATGTTTTTAGAACAGCTATTGCCGTGTATAAACAAATGGCAGCTGATTACAAATTATATAGTAGATTATATGTGGGCTGTGTAATAAGACAGCCGTTTATGTGCTGACAGATATCTGTGTGTGTATAGTATAAACATTATTCCCTAAACTGTAAAGTGTTAAAATGTGCCGCAGACAGCGGATTCTTGCACTTTAAGAAAAAGGAAAGAAAATTTTAGAGGAAAATATTGTAAAATAAAAACAAAAATGGTATAGTGTATCTGCGCCAGTATTTTCAGGCGAAGAAGAGACAGTATAATAAGGCGGCAGTAAGATACGAGTATTTTTGATAATGAATATTCACAGGAGGATTGGTATACTATAACTACATTTTTTATGTAATCGGCAGGTATTATAAATTTTAAAAGCAGATTTCGGATGAAGCCTATTCCCAGATAATATTGTGAACCATAGTCATTAGAGCAGGTTTGAAGAATCATTCCTGCAGTATACACACCTCGTGGCAAGAATGCCGGGGCATTCTTGAATTTGCAGAAAGCTTTTTTCAAACATACTCTGGAATAATTATTATAAAAGAATAAATAATACAGAAGAGGAAGGTTTTAATTTAGCAGATATTTGCTTTAGTTTAGGAGATATTTACTGCGGATTAAAAGAAGGAGAATGTAGAAACTGCATGATTCCCATAGCAATTTGAAAGGCAGCTTTTTCTTGTACTGTTTCTTCTGTAATCATAGCTGCTTCTGATGGATTGGAAAGAAAGCAGACTTCTGCGATAACAGTTGGAGTATTATTATCACGAAGGAGGTAATAGTCAGTGTTTGCTTTAATTTTGCGATGGTTTTGGATGCCGGTAAGGTTTTGCATCTGTGCCTGAATAAGAGAAGCCAGACGCTTGCTGTCAGGGTTTTGCGGATGATAGAATACCTGAGCTCCATGTGAGGAAGTATCAGGAAAGCTGTTTTGGTGTATACTTACTGCACAGTTTATTTGACTTTCTTTGATAAGTGCTTTTCGTTTTTTTAAGTCGCTGGCTTTTTTATTAGAGGCATTCGAATCCGCTAAGCTACAATCACTATTTCGGGTCAGGATAACTTTTACACCATTTTGTTCAAGAACTGATTGACATTTTAAAGTGATGGCAAGGTTAATATCTTTTTCTTTTACACCGGAAGAACTGACCTTACCGGGATCATTTCCTCCGTGCCCGGCATCAAGAAGGACACAGAAGTTTTCTGCTGACTGGAACGTAGCGTAGGAAAGTGCCGCATGGCCGATAAAGAATGCCCCAGCACAGAAGCATAGTAAGAATACAGACAGAATGATGGGATGAGAGAGTAATTTCATAATGTTCATCCTTAATTTATCGTTTCTTTATTATGTATATGAAAGAGGTAAAAGCATCATAACCGATAAAAAGTGTCAAAATGCTGAAAAATGCCGATAAAAATGAGCCTATTTTTGACTTTATAGCCAAAACGTGATATGATGCAAGGGTCAATTAATCTGTTTTTTAGAAATTGACTTTATACATATTAAGTATGGGGACGCGGCCAGTCAGGCAGCGTTCGATTAATATATAAATATAATTACCAGAGGTGAACATTAGTGGAGACAGAATTATTAAATATAGAGAAAGTATCGCCAGAGGAAAAAGCAGCAGCACTGAAAAAAGCTGGAGAGATTATCCGGGAAGGAGGCTTGGTTGCCTTTCCGACAGAGACAGTCTATGGCTTAGGAGCAGATGCATTGAATGCGGAAGCGTCTGCGAAGATTTATGCGGCGAAGGGGAGACCGTCCGATAATCCTTTGATCGTTCATATTCATGATGTTGATCAGGTGTATGAGATTGCGTCAGAGGTACCGGAAGCGGCGAAGAAGGTCATGGAGAAGTTCTGGCCAGGTCCATTAACAGTTATTTTAAATAAAAAGAGCTGTGTTCCAGATGGAACAACGGGAGGGCTTAAGACTGTTGCGATTCGTATGCCATCCCATCCGCTTGCCCGTGATTTTATCCGGGAGAGTGGCCGAATGATTGCAGCACCGAGTGCGAATACTTCGGGAAGGCCAAGTCCAACATTGGCATCTCATGTGTATGAAGATATGCAGGGAAGAATTCCATTGATTCTTGATGGAGGGGCTGTTGGGATCGGAATTGAGTCCACGATTATTGATATGAGTACAGATACCCCGACTATTTTAAGACCGGGATATATTACAAAAGATATGTTAGAAGAAGTGTTACCTAAAGTGAATATTGATCCGGCAGTTACCGGACGTACTATGAAGAAGAATGTGGTAGCGAAAGCGCCGGGAATGAAGTACCGTCATTATGCACCAAAGGGACAGCTTACATTGGTAGAAGGCGATAGGGATAAGGTGATTGCCCGGATTAATGAACTTGTTAAGGAGAAAGAAGAAGAAGGACATAAGGTAGGAGTTATTGGAACAGATGAGACATTGGATTCCTATCATGCAGATATTTTAAGAAGTATAGGAAGTCGGCAGAAACCAGAAACTGTTGCGGCGAATCTTTACCGTATTCTTCGGGAATTTGACGATTTAGAATGTGATTATATGTATTCAGAGAGTTTTTTTGAGCAAGGTTTGGGGAATGCTATCATGAACCGTATGCTAAAGGCAGCCGGATATCATCTGATTACGCTATAGGAGGGATCAGTTTGGATTATCGTAAGATTATTATTGTGGGAGAGAATAATATTGGCCGGAGCTTTATGGCAGAATGTATTTTACGGGGTATATTGCAGAAGAGAAACTGCCAGAATATAGAGGTAGTTTCCAGAGGACTGGTTGTACTTTTTTCAGAACCCGTTGCTCCGGGAGCAGCAAAGATTTTAAGGGAAAAAGGCTATAGGATAGAAGATTTTCGTTCTTCCCAGCTCACAGACGAGGATCTTGCATCAGCAGATTTAGTGCTGGCTATTACAAAAGGACTCGCAGAGGAGATAAAGGAATCATTTGACGAGGCAACAAGCTGTATGTCAATTGGGACATTTATAGATACAACAGAAACAGAAGAGAGAATACCGGAAGTGACGGAGGAGAATCAGGAGACCTATCAGACCTGCTTTGATATATTGGAGCCTTTGATGGAAGCCGTTGCAGACCGGATTATCGGAGAACTTCTGGTATGATTCGAAAGAAGAAAGACTATAGTTTTTTGAGGATGCTTGCATTGATTACCCAATTGGGAATCAGCATGTTGACCTGTATTTTTCTTTGTATGATTGCCGGGAAGTTTTTAGCTGAAAGGCTTCATGCAGATTGGATTTTTCTGGTATTTCTTATATTGGGAATACTGGCAGGATTTCGTTCCTGTTATACGATAATTTTGCGTTTTATAAAATAGATTGTTTTATACTTAATAATATAATGTGTATAATATTTTGGAGCTGATTTGTGATACATTGAAGAAAGGGGAATCAGATAAAGGTGAACTGGAGAAGATGGATAAATAAAGATAATGAAACTTTATTTGATTTAATTTTCGGATGTATTGTGTATAGTATTGTTTTTGAAGCGATAGGACTTCTTGTCGTGGAGAATAAAGGAAGCTACAGTCTGGGGCTGTTACTTGGGACAGCTGTAGCGATAGGACTTAGCGTGAGTATGTACAAGAGCCTGAACAATTGTCTTGTGATGACGGAACATCAGGCGAGGAGGAACATGGTATTTAGCACGCTTTTAAGGGCAGTGGTTATATTATTGGCTGCATGGATTGGAATGCGTTCAGGATATTTTAGTTTTCCGGGAATAATTATTGGAATTCTGGGACTGAAAATATCTGCATATTTTCATGCATATACTAATGTATATATAACAAAGAAATTATATAAGAAAGGAAGGTAAAGGTATGGGAAGCAGCGATGTGGATTTTTTTATCCATAGTTATTATGAATTTAAGCTGTTTGGGGTTACCCTCTCTATCAATACTACGATGGTCACGACAGTAATTGTTTGTCTGATATTATTGGCTTTGATATTATTTGCCAGATATGAGATCATGAAAGATTATGACGAACCGAATGTTGTGCAGAATGTAGTAGAGATGATAGTGGAGAAGATGGATGCCATGGTTGTGAGCAACATGGGTATTCACGCAAAGAAGTACCTGAATTATGTAGAGGCGCTGATGGCGTTTATCTTTTTATCCAATATTTCAGGACTTTTCGGATTACGGCCGCCAACGGCAGATTTTGGAACCACATTCGGTCTGGCACTGATTACATTTGTGATGATTGAGTATGCCTGGATAAAGACAAAGGGATTTGGAATCATAAAAGATTTATTAGATCCGTTTCCAGTCTTTCTCCCGATTAACATCATCAGTGAGTTTGCCACTCCGGTCTCCATGTCACTGCGTTTGTTTGGTAATGTAACAGCAGGAACGATTATGCTCGGCCTGTGGTACGCATTGATGCCGTGGTTTACAAAGATTGGAATACCGGCATTTCTACATGCATATTTCGATTTCTTTTCTGGAGCAATCCAGACATATGTATTTGGAATGTTAACAATGGTATTCATATCAAACCGTTATGATTAGGAGAGACTGTAACGGTTTGTTTACAGGTTTTCTGACAAAAGAAAGAGAATGTATTTAAGGAGGAGTTTATTATGACAGGAATTACAAACGAAGGTTTAGTTTTAGCTTGTTCCGCAATTGGTGCAGGTCTTGCGGTTATCGCAGGTATCGGACCTGGTGTTGGTCAGGGTATTGCAGCCGGTTATGGTGCTTCTGCAGTAGGACGTAATCCGGGAGCAAAGGGTGATGTTATGTCTACCATGCTTTTAGGACAGGCCGTAGCAGAGACAACAGGTCTTTACGGATTGGTTATCGCACTGATCCTTCTGTATGCTAACCCATTAATCGGAAAGCTGTAAGATGAGTCCTCGAGAATTCGAAAGGAGGCCATAAAGTGTTATTAGAGGCACTAAAGTATGATAACAGAATATTTGGCCTGGACCCACAGCTTGTATTTCAGGTAGCATTTCAGATGCTCGCTATCTTTATTTTATTTTTAGCTGCAAGTTATCTGCTTCTTGATCCGGTAAGAAAGATTTTGAATGACCGTAAAGAGCGGGTAATGAAGGAGCAAAAAGAGGCGAAGGAGAGTCGGGAACAGGCAATTCGTTTTAAGGATGAGTATGATACGAAGCTGAAACGGATTGATAAAGAGGCAGAACAGATTTTAAGTGATGCCAGAAAGAAGGCCATGCAGCGGGAGAATGAGATTATCGCAGACGCACGAGCGGAGGCAGCCCGTATCATGGAGAATGCAAAGAGAGAGGCAGAGCTTGAGAAGAAGCGTGTTAAAGATGAAGTAAAACAGGAGATTATTTCTGTTGCCGCGCTTATGTCAGAGAAGATTATTGCCGCATCTGTCAATGAGCAGACACAGAATGCTCTGTTTGAGCAGACATTAAAAGAGATGGGAGATAAAACATGGCTAAACGAGTAAGCAGTATTTACGGCAATGCTTTGTTTGAGCTGGCAGTCGAGGAGAAGAAGGTGGATGCCCTTTTATCAGAGGTGCAGACATTGCAGCAGATTCTTCTTGAGAATGCGGACTTACTCTCTCTTTTAAATCATCCGGAAGTAAGCAAGATAGAGAAGTTAGACTTGCTGAAGAATATATTTTCCGGACGGGTATCGGATGAGGTGCTGGGATTCCTCAGCATTATTGTGGAGAAGGACAGACAGAAAGATATTCCAAAGATTTTTGAATTTTTCGTAGACAAGGCGAAGGAATATAAGGGAATTGGTAAGGTAAAGGTTGTTTCTGCCACAGAACTTTCTGCCCGCCAGAAGGAAAAACTTACAAAGCGTCTTTTAGAGACGACGAAATACACTTCCTTTGAAGTAGATTATCAGATAAACCCGGCATTGCTTGGAGGTCTGATCATCCGAATAGAAGACAGAGTGTTAGACAGCAGTCTTAAAACGCAGATTGAGAAGCTCAGCAAGGGATTATCAAAGTTGAGTTTGGAGAAAGAAGGTGTAGTTGGGGTTGGTTAATTTAAGACCGGAAGAAATCAGTTCCGTAATCAAGGAACAGATTAAGAATTATACGGCGAAGCTGGAAACCACCGATGTTGGTACTGTTATTCAGGTGGCGGATGGTATTGCGCGTATTCATGGTCTGGAGAATGCAATGCAGGGTGAACTTCTGGAATTCCCGGGAGAAGTATACGGCATGGTCATGAACTTAGAGGAAGACAACGTTGGTGTTGTACTTTTAGGTGATTCCCGTGCAGTTAACGAGGGAGACGTGGTAAAGACTACTGGAAGAGTAGTAGAAGTTCCTGTTGGAGATGCACTTACCGGCCGTGTTGTAAACGCATTAGGACAGCCGATTGACGAAAAAGGACCAATTGATACAGATAAATATCGTCCTGTAGAGAGAGTTGCCTACGGTGTTATTGACCGTCAGGCAGTAGATACTCCGGTACAGACCGGAATTAAGGCGATTGACTCCATGGTTCCAATTGGACGTGGACAGCGTGAGTTGATCATTGGTGACCGTCAGACAGGTAAGACGGCCATTGCCGTTGACACGATTATCAACCAGAAGGGTCAGAATATGCACTGTATTTATGTAGCCATCGGACAGAAGGCTTCTACAGTTGCAGGTATTGTAAAGACATTAAAAGAACATGATGCGATGGAATACACAACCGTTGTCGCTTCCACTGCCAGCGAGTTAGCACCATTACAATATATCGCACCATATGCAGGATGTGCAATCGGTGAAGAGTGGATGGAGCGTGGAGAGGATGTACTTATCATTTATGATGATTTAAGTAAGCATGCTACGGCATACCGTACCCTGTCCTTACTTCTTAGAAGACCACCAGGACGTGAGGCATATCCTGGAGACGTATTCTATCTTCATTCAAGATTATTAGAGAGAGCGTCAAGACTTTCTAAGGAACTTGGCGGTGGTTCACTTACAGCGATTCCGATTATCGAGACACAGGCAGGCGATGTTTCTGCTTATATCCCGACAAACGTTATCTCCATCACAGACGGACAGATTTATCTGGAAACGGAGATGTTCCACGCAGGTTTCCGTCCAGCGATTAATGCGGGTCTTTCCGTATCCCGAGTAGGTGGAGCGGCACAGATTAAGGCGATGAAGAAGATTGCAGGTCCAATTCGTACAGAACTTGCTCAGTATCGTGAACTTGCGTCCTTTGCCCAGTTTGGTTCCGAACTTGATGATGATACAAGAGAACGTCTTGCACAGGGTGAGCGTATTAAAGAAGTATTAAAACAGCCACAGTATCAGCCTCTTGCTGTAGAGAAACAGATTGTTATCATTTATGCGGTAACGAGAAAGTATCTTCTTGATGTACCAGTAGAGCGTATTGCAGAGTTTGAGAAGGGACTTTATGAATTTGTAGAGACAAAGTATCCAGAGATTTATAAGGCAATCCGTGAAACAGGAGAAATCAACAGTGAGACAGATGTGTTAATTCAGAAGGCCATTACAGAATTTAAGAATCAATTTTAAGGATGGTGATTGAATATGGCATCAATGCGAGATATTAAGAGGCGGAAAGAAAGTATTCAGAGTACGCAGCAGATTACCAAAGCAATGAAGCTCGTATCCACTGTTAAGCTTCAGAAAGCCAGAACCAGAGCGGAGAGTGCAAAGCCGTATTTCCAGAAAATGTACGATACGGTGCAGTCGATTCTATCAAAATCAGGCAATATCGAACATCCTTACCTGACATTTAACGGCTCAGAAAAAAAAGCCGTAATCGTTGTAACCTCAAACCGTGGACTTGCAGGCGGCTATAACAATAACATTGTAAAGCTTGTCGCAGACAGCGGACTTCCAAAAGAGAGTGTAGAGATTTACGGAATCGGTAAAAAGGGTATCGAATCCTTTGAGCGAAGAGGATACTATATCGCATCCGATGATTCCGATATTATCAATGAACCCCTCTTTTCTGATGCAGTAGAGATTGGACGTAAAGTTCTTGATGCTTATGCAGCGGGAGAGATAGGCGAGATTTATCTGGCGTATACCGGATTTAAAAATACGGTAGTGCACACACCAGAATTTATCAAACTCCTCCCTGTGGAAGTGAAGGCAGAGGAAGAAAGCGAGAAAAAGAGCCAGGCACCGATGAACTATGAGCCGGAAGCAGAGGAATCTCTCGATTTGCTGATTCCAAAGTATATAAACAGTATTATATACGGGGCATTTATTGAGGCAGTAGCAAGTGAGAATGGAGCCAGAATGCAGGCGATGGATGCTGCTACAAGCAATGCGGAGGAGATGATTTCTACTCTGTCCCTCGCTTATAATAGAGCAAGACAGGGTGCGATCACGCAGGAATTAACCGAGATTATTTCAGGTGCGGAAGCTCTGAATTAACAAATATTAAAGGAGTAAATAAATGGCAGAACAGAATACAGGTAAAATCACCCAGGTTATCGGTGCAGTACTCGATATCCGATTCGATCAGGGTGTTCTTCCAGAAATTAACGATGCCGTTGAAATCCGTAGAAAAGATGGCTCCAAGCTGGTTGCAGAGACAGCACAGCATCTCGGTGACGATATTATCAGATGTATCGCAATGGGTCCAACAGACGGACTTGTAAGAGGAATGGAGGCCATTGCCACAGGCGGACCAATTACCGTACCTGTGGGGGAGGTTACTTTAGGACGTATCTTTAACGTTCTTGGAGAGCCAATTGACAAAAAGCCTGTGCCGGAAGGAGTAAAGAGAAATCCAATTCACCGTAAGGCACCGACTTTTGCGGAACAGGCAACAGAAACAGAAATCTTAGAGACTGGTATCAAAGTAGTAGACCTTCTCTGTCCTTACCAGAAAGGTGGAAAGATTGGTCTTTTCGGAGGTGCCGGTGTAGGTAAGACCGTACTCATTCAGGAATTAATCCGTAACGTAGCGACAGAGCATGGTGGATATTCCGTATTTACCGGTGTAGGAGAGCGTACCCGTGAAGGTAATGACCTCTATACAGAGATGAGTGAGTCCGGCGTTATTGATAAAACAGCGATGGTATTTGGACAGATGAACGAGCCGCCAGGAGCACGTATGCGAGTAGGTCTTACTGGACTGACAATCGCAGAGAATTTCCGTGATGAAGGTGGAAAGGATGTCCTTTTATTCATTGATAACATTTTCCGATTCACACAGGCAGGTTCCGAGGTATCCGCATTACTGGGACGAGTACCAAGTGCGGTAGGTTACCAGCCAACCTTACAGACAGAGATGGGAGCGTTACAGGAACGTATCACATCCACAAAGAACGGTTCTATCACATCCGTACAGGCAGTATATGTACCGGCCGATGACTTAACTGACCCGGCTCCGGCTACAACATTCGCTCATTTGGATGCAACAACCGTACTTTCCCGTGCCATCGTAGAACAGGGTATTTATCCGGCTGTAGATCCACTAGAGTCTACTTCCCGAATTCTTGACCCTCGAATCGTAGGCGAAGAACACTATCAGGTAGCCCGTGGTGTACAGGAAATATTACAGCGTTATAAAGAACTGCAGGACATCATTGCCATCCTTGGTATGGACGAACTTTCCGAAGAAGAAAAGGTTCTCGTAGCCCGCGCAAGAAAGGTACAGAGATTCTTATCTCAGCCATTCTTCGTAGCAGAGCAGTTTACTGGAACAACAGGACGTTATGTTCCTCTTGGGGAGACTATTCAGGGATTCAAGGAGATTCTCGAGGGTAAATACGACGAGATTCCAGAGGGAATGTTCTTAAATGCAGGAAATATCGACGATGTATTAGCCAGATATAATAAGTAGGTGATTCTATGGCAGACAAAACATTCCGACTCGAAATCATCGCGCCGGACAGGATTTTTTATTCCAATGACATCTACATGGTGGAATATAATACCGTAGAGGGAGAGGTGGGTATCTATGCTGACCATATCCCAATGACGCAGATCATTGCACCTGGCAGACTCATCATTACCGAAAGGAATGAGGAGAAACAGGCTGCACTTCTTTCCGGCTTTGTGGAGATCACTCCTGAAAAGATGACTATTCTCGCAGAAGCAGTAGAATGGCCACAGAATATTGATGTCAATAGAGCCAAAGAAGCTAAGACCCGCGCGGAGAGGAGACTTTCTTCCGAACAGGGAGGAGTTGATATCGGTCGCGCAGAACTCGCCCTTAAGAGAGCAATTACCAGATTGGATGTGGCGGGGAAATAATTTTATAGTAAGACAGACGAAAACGAAGAACACCATATTCTCCTATCTGTGACTTTAGTCGCGGCACGTTGAATGCTCGCTTTAAGGCTCGTATCCAACGCTTGCTCCGAGGCCACAGATAGGAGAATATGGTGTTCTTCGCTTTCTGTCTATGACCCCAGCAGAATTATTTCCGCCGCTTTGTTGTGGTAATTGCCTGTTGGGTGGAAGATAGAAATTAAATGTAAACACAGAATAGCCGGTTTTTGTCTGTTGTCCCTACAATACCACAGCAACGAAATCCCCTTTTTTGTTAAAAATGAACATTGAAATTTTGTAAAAGTAATTTATAATATGCTATAAAAGGTAAAATGAGTACCAAATGTGTATTACAAATATTAGATATTGTGATATCTTCGAAAGAAAATAAAAAGAAGATTATAAGATTATGATGTATGAGGAGCTTATTGTTATGGAACACATGCAGATTAGAATGGCAAAGATGGAAGATTTAGATGAGATTGCTTTTGTGGAGTCAGAATGTTTTCCTTTTGGGGAGGCGGCGACAAAAGAAAAATTTGCAGAGAGAATTAAGGAATATGGAACCCATTTCTGGCTGATGTGTGAGGAAGAGAAAGTAATTGCGTTTGTAGATGGAATGGTAACGGATGAAAAAAATCTGACAGATGAAATGTATGAGAAGGCTTGCCTTCATGATGAAAAGGGAGCGTGGCAGATGATTTTCGGAGTAAATACATTGCCGAAATATCGAAGACAGGGCTATGCGGAAAAGCTGCTTCGCTACGCAATCAATGATGCAAGAGCACAGGACAGGGAAGGCCTGGTCCTGACCTGTAAGGATAAATTAGTTCATTATTATGAGAAATTTGGTTTTCAGAATGAAGGTGTTTCAGAATCAGTACATGGTGGAGCTATGTGGTATCAGATGCGACTGACATTTTAATATTAATGAGCTGAGAGGGTTTGAAAAATCATTCTTGCAATCTGCACGTTCTAATTTGCAGAAAGTATTTCAAACACGCTCTGGCATACTGAAGGTTTTCGCACCATTTTCACTGGACAAATACTATAGAATGCTTATAATAAATAGTAAGAAATGATTTTGAATAATTCTGGAATTGTACACTGCGCGACACGAACCAGAGGAAGAGAGGAAACCGCTATGAATATGCAGGAATTGTTAACATATGTAGAAGAACTGACATTTAAAACATCTATGTTTGGTTATGATAAAGATGAAGTTGATATTCAGTTAGATAAAATTTGTGATGAAGCAGAAGCTATCATTTTAGCGAAAGAAAAAGAGATAGAAGAACTGAAAAAGGAGAGCAAGACAGCTCTTGGTATTGCGGCAGCAGCTACAGGAAAGACGATGGAAGAGCTAGAAAAAGATACACAGGAAGATATCGTTGAGACAGAGGAACAGCCAGAAGAGGCAAAGAATCCAGAAGAAGGTATACATATCCAGGAGGAAGGTTCAGAGACAGTTACAACGGAATCTCCAATATCCACAGTAGCCGTAGCCAATGCAGATGAAGCACAGGATGAGATAGAGACTGTAAAGGCACAGTTAGTAGCAGCACAGAAGAAAGTAGCTGCCTTAGAGGCAGAAATCGCAGCAGAAAAAGAAAAAACAGAGAAAGCGATAGCGCGTGCCGAAGAAGCGGAGAAGTCTGCCGAGAATAATAAAGCACCAGAGACAACAGACCAGGCTTATGAGCGTTACATGAAGAATGCAGATTTACTTTGCAAGCAGCTGTCAGATTTAGAAGGAAGACAGAATGCAATTCTAGATGAAGCCAGAGAACAGGCAGAAAGAGAAAGAGAAAAGGCAAGACAGGACGCAGCCGATATTATCGGAGAAGCAAGAAAAACAGCCGAAAGACTCTTAAAAGATGCGCAGGAGAATAAGGAAAACGCCATTGAAGAAGCGAAGAAAATTCATGAGGACAGCCTTCGTAAAGTGGAAGAAGAGAAGAAACAGTGCGATGAATTATCAGCACAGAAAGCTGCTATGGTTAATTCCTTAAAGAAATTGACAGAAGATACAGCACGTCTGATGGAAAAGATGCAGGGATAGCTATTTAATTTATGAGATAGGACAGACGCCCTTAAAGAGAGAATACATCCTATATTTGTGACTCTGTCACTGTGGGTTGAATGTTTGCGGGAACGCTCGCATTCAATCCCCGTTTTAAGGGTATAAATATAGGATGCCGTCTCTCTTTAAGGGCGTCTGTTATACTAAATGAATTAAATTATCAATTTCATATTTGCTAAAAAGTATGAAATTAGGTATTATACATTACGTAACTTTATAATAACAAAAGTATATAAAATACAGGGACACACTCTAAAGATGAAGGGAGATTTGCTATGAAACGTGCGGGGAAAGTGTTTTTAGCCTTGACTCTTGTGTTGGCTATGCTTTGGACCTCAACAGGAACATCGAATGTTCCTGGGGTATTGGCAGAGAATGTTGCATCTATGCAATCTGCGAAGGATAACAAAGAGGCAGTAAAGGCTACAACAGAAGAGACAACGACGGAAACAACAGAAAAAAGTACGACAGCTTCGAAAGCGGAGCAGGAGACGACTGCTAAAAAGGAAGAGACGACAACGCAGGAAGCTGCGACAGAAGCGGAAACGAAGAAAGAAGAAGCGGCTACTCGGGAAAAGAAAGCCGAATCTACAACGGCTGCGAAGAAAAAGACAGCAAAGAGTAAAATCGCTACGCAGGATGCCGCTGAGGCAGGAACGGAAGGGTCGGACAGTAACAGTTCGAATCAGAATATTGACAGGGCAGCTAAAATTGATATAGCAAAATGTATAACAGCTGTAGATATGAGTGTTACCATTAACGGTAAGAAGACAGCGTTAGATGATCTGCCTGCAGGTACACTGGTTCCAAGAGGAGCGCCGGTCAGCATAACCGTAAAGTATGACAATGTAGATCATGCGCTTGAGAATCTCAGCGAGGGAACGGTTTTACATTATCAGCTTCCAGAACAGATTGAAATTGTTGCTGCTCAGCAGGGAGATTTAACCGAAGAAGGTAAAGTAGTTGGTAAGTTCACGATCAGTAAAAAAGGTTTGGTTGAGATTACATTTACAGAAGGCTATCTTACAGACTGTGGTGGAAAAATAGAACAAGGAAGTTTCTGGATTAACGGAAACTTTAATAAGGAATTTGGTGGTAAAGGGCAAGAAACCATTATTTTTGGACCAGTAAAGAAGACCATTCATTTTGATCCAAAACTGGAAGAAGATAAAACAAATTTGAATGTTACAAAGAAGATTACCGAATTTGATGCGAAGACACAAAAGCTCACTTATACAATTACAGTAACAGCGCCTGCTGATAATACACAGACAGTAAAAGACGTAAAGGTAACGGATGTGTTTGCAGACAATTCTTTGAAGATGCTGGAGAATTTATATAAGGATATAAATGCAAGCAAAGGAACATTTGATGCAAAGACAGGTATCTGGACAATTGGGGATATGGAAAAGGGAGAGATACAGACTCTTACCTATTCTGTTAAGATAAAGAATAGCTGGGATGATACTATTACAGATAAGACCATATCCAATACAGCTACAGTAACTGCCGGAACAGAGAAGAAGGCAGAAGTTACTTCGAATAAAGTCTTTAACAATAACCTGAATATTACAAAGTCCACAGTTGATGGAACATATGGTACTTCAAAAGGGATTCATGTTGACGCGACAGGAACGTGGATAAAATACACGATTACTGTAAATGCATCAAATGTAAATCAGGATGATGCAAGCGGAGTTAAGGTAACTGATGTTTTCAGTGATGATAAAGAGGATATAGAACAATATTATGCAATAGAAGGTGCAACACAGACAAACAGCGCGGAACCGGGTGCTGGAGAAATCTATATTGATAATAACAAGAAAGATTTCATCTGGAATATTGGAACAATGAAGCCGGGCGAGACAAAGACGCTTACATATTGTGTTAAATTAAAAGACTCCGTATGGGAGAATAGTGGAAATACCAGTGATACAGTTAAGAAGAAGTTTACAAATAAAGCGACCCTTACTGCAGCAGGTATGGAAGAAGATAAGTCTGCGACAACAACAGTAAACCTTAAAAAGAAATGGATTTCTAAAAAGGGAGAATGGGATGCCGCAACAGGTAAAATGAAGTTTACAGTTCAGGCAAATAAAGGAGACAATAACTCTCCAGTACTCGACAGAAATTTTACTTTCACAGATAAAATGACCGGTGATTATGCGTACACAGGGAATTTAGTAATTGAAGCAAAAAATGCAAGTGGTAAGACACAGTGGACAGACATTATTTCATTGGACGATTCAGACAAGCAGACACTAGAACATGGAACTTTTACATGGAATACAGATGGTGGATGGACATACAAAGCAGCGCAGGCTGGAGAATTTGTATATTATCTTACTTACTATGCAAAGCCAACAGCTAACGGTCATAACCATATAAGCAATACTGCTTCTATTGGCATTAACGGCAGCTCCTATGAGCACAAGACAAACTGGAGCGGAACCGGTTCAGAAGAAATTGCTTTAACAAAAGAGTATGTATCTGGCGTTACTGCAGGAAAAATGAAGTGGAGAACAACGATTCCGGTACGTGTTGTGGAAGGTTCTGCTTATGTGGATACAATTTCCTCTCCAAAGAATCATAAATTTGTATCTGAAGATAAATTAAGAGAAGGATTAGATATTTATTTTGGACAGGAAAGCAATAAGTTAAAAGAGGGTAAAGATTATACACTTACTTATAATGATGATTATAAATTTACTATCACCTTCCTGCATGAAATTGATGCAGACAGTACGAATAGAATTGTTATTACCTACTATACAGAGAATACAGTAGCAAGAGATGATGCCAAGTATAAAGATGGAGATAAATTTACCTATACTAATGCAGGTAAGTTAACAATCCGGGAGGGGCAGGAACTATCAGTCAGCGATAGTACGGTATGGTATAAACACTCATCCATCAGCAAGGAAGCCGGCGATTATGACAAGACAAATCGTACAATTCGCTGGTTCATCACACTGAACAAAGACGGCACACTTGGTACGCTTGATGGTGAAAACAGTGTTGCAGCAATTACGGATACTTTACCAGAAGGCCTCAAGTATGTAACAAAAGGAAATACACAAAATATACAGATTACTGAACGGGGTAAACAGGCAGCAAAAGCAGCGATAGACAGCAACAGTATTGTATATGACGAAGCTTCAAACAAGTTAACATTTAATGTTATAGGTTTAAAATCTGATAGCAAAAACAGTAACGAAGGCTATGTAAAAATAGCGATTGATACTCTTGTTGATGATGAATATATTGGTCTTTATACAGAAAAGACTTATGAGAATAAGGCAAAAGTAGAATATGATGGTAACAGCAGTACGGAAGCTACTGCAAACAAGACCATAAAGAATACTACTCTTAAGAAAGATTCAGAATATATAAATGGTTCTACCGCAACTTATACATTAACAGTGAATCCAAATGGAGAGAATCTTTTAAAAGATAAAGACACAATTACTGTTGTGGATCAGATGCCGAAGATTATGACTCTGCTTTCAGATAGTATCACTGTGAATGGAAAATCTCTGGCACAGTCTGGATGTACATTTACAACGGGAACTGGAGATGTAAATAATAACGAATACAAATTTACAGTTCCAGATGATGAAAAGGTTGTAATCAAGTATAAGGTTACGATAAATGCTGCAGAAGATACCGCAGTTACTTTATCCAATACTGCATGGTATGAGGGAGTTGAGAACACGGCAATTAATAACTCAAAGGAAATAATTGTTTTAAGTGCCGGAGCAGAAATTACTGGTTCAAGAAGTTTTTCTATTTTAAAAGTGGACAGTCAGACACAGGCACTGATTGAAGGTGCAAAGTTTAAACTGGAAAAGGCGAAAGTCGAGAATGGAGAAATTACTGGTTTTGAGACAGTGATGAATGAGGGAAAAGAGACACAAACGACCGGTGAGAATGGAAAAATTAAATTCATTGGTTTGAAAAAAGATGGTTTATATCGTTTTACAGAAGTCAGTGCAGCACCTGGATATAAGAATTCCGGTAAAACAATTTATGTTGCATTTACAAAAGCAATGCAGGATTTTGGTGCTAAAGCAGGATATACGGTAACAGGAATTGCAGGTGGTGCGACCATACAGGTAGAAAACATGCCGGCCGGCAGCCTCACCATCGAGAAAAAAGTGATCGGTAACAACATTCCTGAAGAAACCTATGAAATGTCAGTAACTGCCGCTGAAGGTAACACAGATACTGATCTCACAAAAGCAACAGTAACAGACACAACCGATAACAATGCAGCAATTACGCCAGCTATTTCAACAAAAGATGGACAGAGTACATTGACCTTTAGTTTAAAAGCCGGACATAAAGCGAAAGTAAGCGGACTTCCAGTTGGAACTTACAATGTGACAGAGAACGCTGCAAGCCGGTCAGAAACAGATAAAACAGCTTATACGGCAAGTTATTCTGTAGATGGTAATTCTGTCTCAAATGTGAAAGTTAAAGTGGCACAGGATGCAGATTCTAATGCAGTTCCAAATGTGACAGTAACTAACACATATAAAACAGAACTGAAAGTCCTTAAGAAAGATATCGGAACAGATGCACCTCTTTCAGGAGCGCAACTTGCAATTTACAATAACTCTGATGTAACTTTTGACAGCGAAGGCAAAGCCACAGTAAAAGCTGGCGCAACAGCCGTAGCATCCTGGACCAGTGGAACAGATGCAAAAGACCTTACCGGAAAGGTAGTGGCAGGTGGAAACTATGTTTTAGTTGAGACAGCCGTACCAACGAGCGATTATGTTCAGGCAGCAGCCATTCCATTTAAAGTGGATGCAGAAGGCCAGATTCAGGTTGCAGATGCTTACGCAAATAACTATAATGACAGCACCCATACCATCACATTAAATAACCAGAAAAAGACAGGAAGCCTTACTGTCAAGAAGATTATCGAAGACGGTGAAGCAGACACAGCATTTGACTTTACAGTTACATTTACAAACTTTAATAATGGCAAAGGTGGTGATGTCACTGTCACAAGAAAAGGTAAAGAGGGAAAAGACCAGCCTGAAACAAAAACAGTTAAGCCAGATGCAGATGGAAGTCTTAAATTAGAGCTGAAAGCGTTAACAAATAATGAGGCAGTTAAGATTTCTGGAATTCCATACGGTACATCTTACACAGTAACAGAGACACAGCAGGAAGGCTATCTCGAGACAGCAAACAGCAATCTTACCGGTGTCATTGGAGATAACGGAACAGCGGCGAATGGTGTAGAGCGAGCAACAGATGCAGAAGCTTCTATCACTAATACAAGACTGACCGGATTCACTGTTAAGAAGTTAGCAGAGTACGGACAGTACACACCAGATGCAGAAACAAAGGATAACAAGCAGTTCAAGTTCAAAGTAACTTTAACAAGAAATGATGCAGTTTATACACGCAAGTTCACAATCAAGTACAGCGATAAAGAGCAGAGTGAAGAAGTTAGAGCAACGAATGGTGTATATGAATTCACATTAAAGGATACACAGAGTGCAGCATTCAGCGATCTTCCTTCTGGTACAAAGTACACAGTAGAGGAAGTAGCAGATGACGATTATACTTCTTCCGTAAAAGTAAATAATACGGTTCAGAAGGCAGACAGTAACAACAATGCAGATAACAATAAAAATGTTGCAGCTACAGCAGAAGGAACCATTGATAAAACAGGGGATACCGTAGAATTTACCAACACAAGAAAGCTTGGCGCTTTCTCCTTTACAAAGACTGTAAAAGGGAATATGCAGGATAAGGAGCAGTCCTATGACTTCTATGTTGAAGTAGATGGCAAACCGTTCAACGGCAATGCAGCAATAATCACACAAAAGGCCACAGAGAAGTCAGACGATGCAGACACTCAGGGTAAGACCAAAGAAGACAAGAGTGAGAATACTGCAGGAACAACGGTTCAGATTACTGACGGCAAGCTCAGCCTGACTGACGGTCAGACCGCAACAATCGCAAACATCCCAGCTGGCGTATCCTACAGCATTAAAGAAACAACCGGTGACCGTTATGTAACCCTTATTGATAATAAGGTTACCGCAGAAACAGCTGGCACAGTAGAAGAAGGGAAAACAACCGAAACACAGTTTGTCAATCAGGTAATTCACCTCAACATCACAAAGACAGATCTGACGGGTGAAAGAGAAGTTGCCGGTGCAGCAATGACACTTTATAAAGCAGAAGATGTCAACGAAGACGGCACAGTAAAAGACGGTGCCGAAGCGCTTGACAGCTGGGTATCCGGCAAGGAAAGCTTCCATGACTTTGGACCAGCTATAAAGGCAGGCGCGTCCTATGTTCTTGTCGAGACCGCAGCACCAGATGGTTATACTTACGCAGAAAATATTTCATTTACTGTGAATGCAGATGGAACAATTAAGACAGATGCTGAGAAGACAACGGATAAAGAAACAGGCGAAGATGTTTATTTTGTAAAAGATGATGTAACAAAAGTATCTATTAAGAAAATGGATATTACAGGCAATAACGAAGTTGCCGGTGCCAGACTTCTTTTAAAAGATAAAGAAGGAAATATAATCGAAAGCTGGATGTCTGCGACAGAAGCCCATGTATTTGAGCAGAAACTCATTGCGGGAGAAACGTATACACTTGCAGAGGTTACTGCGCCAAGCGGTTATGAAGTTGCAGCAGATATTACATTTACTGTAAATAAAGACGGAACGGTTTCTATTGATGGTAAAGCAGTGGATGGCAACGAAATTATCATGAAAGATGATACAACACCAGTTGGTGAAGAGGGTAAACTTGTTGTAAGTAAGCTGGTTACATTCCAGGGCAAAAATCAGGCAGTAAACAGAACTTTTTACGTTGCATTATTTAGCGATGCCGACTGCACACAGAAAGTTTCTAATGTAAAAGAATTGAAATGCGAGGGCGCATGGTCAGCATACACTGTATTTGAACATCTCAAAGACGGAACATATTATGTTGCAGAAACAGATGAGGATGGTAATAAGTTAGAATCTTCCGAAGCTTGCAAGATTGAGGGTAATGGAACAAAATGCCAGATTACTCCAACACAGAAAACAGCATATGCTGTCATTGAAAACCAGCTTCTTATTCCGGGAGACGATTTCTTAAATACTCTACACAATCTTACTGTAACGAAAAATGTTACATTAGACGGAGAACAGATTTCTGAGAAATACAGTGGAACATTTTATGTAAGCCTGTTCACAGACCCTTACTACACAAACCGTACAGGTGATGTGAAAGAATTAAAGATTCAGTATGGTAAGAGTACTTCCGTAAGCTTCACAGATTTAGCAGACGGAACCTACTATGTGGCTGAGACAGACAAAGACGGTAATCCGGTAGAGAACACGGACTTTGGCTTTGATGTAAGCTATGATGGAGATATCACTGTTTCCTTCACAGAGCAGAACACCGACAGCACATTAGCAATCACAAACGATATGACCGAGAGAAATCCGGAATATAACAAATATTCAAAAAAAGAAGACGATGGTGATGACGGCAAAGAGAAAAAGAAAACAAGCACCAGCAAGAATAACTCTTCTAACAAAACAACCAAAAAAGGTAAAAACTCAAAGACCGGAGATAACTCACATATCCTCTTTTACGCAGCATTAGCAGCCGCAGCCCTTGCAGCAGGAAGTGCAGAAGTATATCGTAGAAGACGCAGAGCAACAGGAAGAAATAAACACGACAGATAGAAAGATTTTGATTTAAATCAGGAGACGAACCCCGAAATAGTTATAGCTATCTCGGGGTTTTCTCCAGTTTCATCAAGAGGGATACATATGTTAAAATTAATAATTTTTGATATGGACGGTTTAATGTTCGCCACAGAACAGGTAAACTACAGAGCATTTACCGAAATAGTAAAAGAAGAGGGATATAATCCAACCTTTGAACAATATATAGGATTTTTGGGAATGAATGCAAAAGACATTCAGAAGAAATACTATGTTTATTATGGAGAAGATGTAGATGCGGAAGGCATTTACAAAAAAGTTGGTAACCGCTCCAAACAGATAATCAGAGAAGAAGGAGTTCCTGAAAAAGAAGGTCTGAGAGAGCTTTTGCAGGTTGTCCGGGAAAAAGGCTTGCAGACAGCCGTAGCGAGCGGCTCAGATACAGATGTTATTAAAGAATACCTGGACAGAACTGGGTTAAACGAATATTTTGATATGGTGCTTTCTTCAAAAGATGTGAAAAGGGGCAAGCCATTCCCAGATGTATTTTTGGAGATTTGCAAAGCATTTGATGTAAAGCCAGAAGAGACACTTGTATTAGAAGATTCCGCAAATGGCGTGCAGGCAGCTCTTGCAGGTAATCTGCCTGTTATAAACATTCCAGATTTGCTTCCAATACCAAAAGAACAGCAGGAAAAATGTGTAGCGGTAGTGGAAAATTTAAAAGAAGTAATTCCGTATATTTAATAACGGTATGAATCGAAAACAAGTTGTATCTGTCTGATAAAAATAATAGATAAGCACGAATCATTCTCATTTTGCATATGATAAATCAAACTGGGCGAAAGCAGGAAACCATTATATGAATAAAAAAGGAGACTTTGATTTTGAATGGCTGCCGGGATTTCGAGAGATGATGGCATGTCAAAATGAGGAACAAAATACACAGCAGGAAACTGACTGGGGCAATGAAAATCTTCAAATAGAGGCATTACTTCCTCCAGAGCAGTTACAACAGGAAGAACAGCGATACTGGAAAGACTACGAATATTTTATCCAGATGCTGCCGATGGTCGCAAGAGAGGTGTGGATTGTTGGAGATGCCCTGCTTGATCAATATGAGTACAAGGGAAGTCCGATTTATTCTGAATATCCAGACAAGGTAACTATTTTAAAAATTGCGGATATGGTGTATGATAAGTTAAAGTATCGCGAGGAACAGGAGATGATACAGGCTGATGATGAAGAGATGATAAGAAATCCATACTTTGTAGAAGTCTCTCTCCGGGATGCCATCACTCCATTTCGCACATTGATACAGGTAATATTACATTGGAATATTAATCACAGAAGACAGCGCTATTACCGCAGACAGAAAGTATTTTCAACACAATAATGCAAAAGATTCCTATGTCTGCAAGATGAATATTTTAAGAGATGTTCTGATATTTTCAGTATAATATTCAAGAATGCCCCGGCATTCTTGCTGCGAGATGCGCGTCTCTGCAAGTCTGCCGGGGAGAAATACCGAGTATAGATTGAAAATAAATAGTGGAAAAAGCGCTGGCAGTATAATGTGGTTACTGCTATAATATACATTTATTATCGAAATAAATAACAGGAGAATAAACATGGAGTTTTTACTCACCAAAATCAAAGAAAATTTAAATGAGCAGATGCTTCTTCTCACGATAAGTAATCCAAGAAAAGCAGAAGAAGTGAAAAAGTACAATATTCGCCCGATTCTAGTGAAGGACAAACTTGTTTTTCAGAGTGCGGCGTATACAAAGACGCAGGTTTTTCATAAGAATCTTAGTAAGAGAGAATTATTAGAAGAAGTGGAAAAGATACTTCCCTTATATAAACAGGTACAGCTGCAGACTTCTGGTGCAGAGCTTACTGCACTTATCAACAAAAAGGGAAAGGCAGCAATTAAAGTAAAGAAGCAGAATAATCCGGCTGTGGCAAAGCTGTCATCAGATAAAAGTCATTTGCTTCATAACCGCACAAAGAAATACATTTTACCAGAAGGAGTTGCTGTCCCATTTTTAAAAGATCTTGGAGTTATGACAGCAGAAGGAAAGATTGTGCGGACAAAGTACGATAAGTACCGCCAAATTAACCGCTTTTTAGAGTTTATAGAGGATGTGCTGCCGCATCTTCCAAAGGACAGGGAGATTACAATTCTTGACTTTGGATGCGGAAAGTCCTATCTGACATTTGCTATGTACTACTATCTTAAAGAGTTAAAAGGTTATGATATTCGTATTATCGGTTTGGATTTAAAGAAGGATGTTATAAAAAACTGCAGCCGTCTGGCTGTGAAGTATGGCTATGATAAGCTTAATTTCTATGAAGGTTCCATAGAAGAATTTGAAGGCGTTACACAGGTAGATATGGTAGTAACACTCCACGCCTGTGACACAGCGACGGATTATGCTTTGTATAAGGCATTACGCTGGGGCGCATCTGTTATTTTATCCGTCCCATGCTGCCAGCATGAACTTAATAAGCAGATTTCTGCATCAGAATTTGAGCCAATAACAGATTATGGCATTTTAAAAGAGCGCTTCTGTGCGCTTGCAACAGATGGTATCCGTGCCAAAATTTTAGAAGAACAGGGATACGATACACAGATTTTAGAATTTATTGATATGGAGCATACACCAAAGAACCTTTTAATTCGTGCCTTACATCGGAAAAAGCCGTCCGCAAAGAAGAGAGAAAAGGCTTCAAAAGAGGTAAATGCATTTTGTGAGCAGTTTGGATTTGCTCCAACATTGTGGAAGCTTCTTCAGGAAGAGGGAGGGGTGAATAATGAGTAAAAATGTACAGTTGATAATCCTGCACATAGCAGTTGCCGTATTGTGTTTCATCGGCGCACTGGTCTTTTTTAATAATCGGATGGGCATGGAAAAGGGAAGTGCAGTAGCAGAGCTGGCTAATCCATCCTATCCTGTTCTTGAGATTGGAAATGATACGAGCAGCTATAATCTGATGGCTGGATATAAGGAAGACATTGATCTTTCTTTAGTCCGTAATCAGATTACCCTTACCAATAATAAAAATGCTGTAATTTTAAAGCTTCATGACTATGATTATGACATTACGGCAATTCAGTACACATTATTTGAAAAAACACCGGACAAACCGACAGAAACAGGAACACTGAATCAGCTTACCAAGAATAAAAAGAAAAATATAAAGCTGGGAACGCTGACATTTAAAAATACCTTATCAGAAAATAAAGTATATTATCTTAAAATGGCAGTCAGACTGAATGACAGCACACGAATTTATTTCTACACGAAGGTACAGAGTGGTTCTGGTTATCATTTAGATGACTACCTTGCATTTGTTTTAAAATTCCATAATAATTTATTTGATAAGGCAACAATGGATGAGAATGCCAGCTATCTTGAAACATCTGCAGATACGATAGATGATAATCTCGAATCAGTAAGTATCAACTCTGGAAGAGAAGCCGTTTCCTTTGGAAATATGGAAGTAAAACAGGAAACAAAGCCGCGTATTACTCTTCAGGAAATGAATAACACGTACACAGTAATTCGGGTGAATACAATCCTTTCTACAGAAATAAGCGACGGTGTTATTCAGTATTATGATCTGAGTGAGACCTACAAGCTGCGTTATACGGCAGACAGGATGTATCTTCTTGATTATGAGAGAACAATGGATGCTTATTATAATGAATCCATCATTGATTCGGCCAATAACCTTATCAGCCTGGGTATTCAGAATGAAAAGAATATCAGTTACATTTATTCTGATAAAGGGTACAGAGTGTGCTTTGCTGTGGAAGGTCAGCTCTGGTATTATGACTATCAGTCTTCTGATATGTACAAGATATACAGCCTTGCTTCAGAAAATATTTCAGATATAAGAAATGCAACAGGAAACCACGGAATCAAGCTGCTTAGCATGGATGATAAGGGAAATATTTTCTATCTTGTTTATGGATATATTAACCGTGGAAGACATGAAGGAATGAATGGAATCCAGGTCATGAAATATGATGCAAAAACAAACTGTAACGAAGAGATTTCTTTCCTTTCCACATCTCTGCCGTATGACAGCATGAAGGAAGATTTAGAGAAGTTCTCCTATTTGAACTCTAAATCCGTATTTTATTGTATACTTGAGGGAGACCTTCATGAAATTGATTTAGAGAAGAAAAAGGATAAAATATTAGAATCCGGTCTTGTGAATGAGAGTCTGACTGCTTCCAAAGATCAGAGCATTATCGCAATTGAAAAAGAGCAAAATCTTTATAAAAATAAGCAGATAGAAATGATAGATCTCGAATCAGGAAAAAAACAGAACTTTACCACAGGTTCTGATAAAAGAATCCGTGCCGTTGGCTTTTTATCCAATGATTTTATTTATGGAGAGGCAAATGCCGTAAATGTTTCAAAGAGCAGTAATGGAACTGTAAGCTTCCCGATTACCAAAATTCACATCGTTGATATTAACGGAAAGACAATCAAAGAATATCAAAAAGCTGGGCGCTATATTATGTCCACACAGATTAAGGGAAGCATCCTTGAAATGACACTCGGAAAAAGAACAGGAGGCAAAATCCAGAAAACAGGAACGAAGGATTATATTCGCTATAAAGAAAAAGAAGAATCTGACGCAGTAACCCTGACTTCCAAATATACAGATACCTACTGGACACAGCTTTATTTAAAATTCCCGAACTATGTATACATTCAGGTAGTTCCAGATCTTCTCTTAACAAAAATTATGGTAAATGAAGATGATGTTACATTGAATCTTTCAAATAGCGGAGAACAGCTGGAGCAGTACTTTGTATATGCTTCCGGTACACAAAAAGCGGTTTATACGAACCTGACCGAAGCCATTGCTCGGGCTTACACAGAGCGAGGCAATGTAATAGACAGCAAAGAAAATGTTCTCTGGAAATGCATTTACGCAGACTATGCCCAGGTAGCCGGAATGGACAATGTTGTCAAAGTACAGTCTGATGCAAAGTCACTCGCAGGCTGTCTGTCTATGATTGCTGCTGTAAATGGAAAAGAAGCAGCCCCAGACAGCATAGATATCGGAAAAGGCAGCATTGAACAATTAATGAAGAAATATAGCGGACACACAGCACGCAACCTTACAGGATGTACCGTAGATGAAATCCTCTACTATGTCAGTCAGGGAAGCCCGGTACTCGCTAAGTTAAACAGTAACCGATACGTTATCGTAATGAGCTACAATGCAACAAAAATAAGATATTTAGACCCTGTCACCGGTAAATCTACAGCCGCATCGAGAACAGATGTGACAAACCGCTTAGAAAAATCGGGAAAGGTATTTTATTCTTATATTGCTGATTAGACAGAGAATGTGATAAATAGACGCAAACAAAGTTTGAATCTACTGATTTCACTGGAGCCAAAGATAGCCCGAAGGGAAGGAAATACTGCCTATTTGTGGCCTGGGAGCAAGTGTTGGATGCGAGCGCGTAAGCGAGCATTCAACACGCCGCGACGAAAGTCACAAATAGGCAGTATTTCCTTCCCTTCGGGCGTCTCTTCCGCTAGTAAAATCAGAATATAAAGCTTAAAATCAGCAGATGCAAGGGATAGAAAAGATAGAAAAAGTATTTACTTCCCCGGCCCTTTTCTCCATTGTAGCAGTGAAGAAGCAAACTATCCGCAAGGGCAAATATCTGCACTGGAAACGGAGAGACATATGTTAGTAACGGTAATGCAGCGGGCAAAGTTCCGATGAAGCCTGCTTTGATTGGAAGTTCGGTAGAGCTTCCTCTTTTTTTATAGATTGAATAAAAGAAATAGATGCACAAAATACCGGCAGCCCCGCAGTCGGTCTGAAAAACCTCACTGAGGCAGCAGAAAATAATGAGAATATCAAAGTTTCTATAGAAAGCATTTCGGCGGTATTGTGAGGCATTTTCCATTAAAATCATAGCGGTAAAGCCTAAAAATAAGGTGAATAATACATTTTGCTCTTGAAAGGCGGCTGAAAAGTCAGTAAGTGACAGTTTTTGTAAATGTAGGACGGAATTAAGTGTTGAAGCAGGTAAATAGTGGAATGCCAGGTCATAAGGTATTTCTGATAAAAGTGCAAAAATAAATAGTCTCTGCTGGTATTTTTTTCTGTTTTTTGTGTGGAAAAAGCCTTCTGCCAATATAAAGCAAAACAGGGGGAAAGAGAGCCTTCCAACAGCCCGCAGGAGAAAATATACGTTTTTTGACAGAAAAGCTTTGCCAATTACTCCAATGTGGTCAAGGAACATTGAAAAAAGAGCTATATATTTTAAACGATATCCAGATATTTTTTTTAAGTTCATAATCTCTCCATTTCTTTGTGATATACTTTAATGATAGTCTGATTATAACTGGAAATAAAGCAAAAGAAAAGGGAAGGACAGATATAGTGCAAAAATTTCCGTAGAGTGGGAAAGATAAAGAAAAGATGGTATAATAAACCTGTATAGAACTTATAAGACACGAAACCGCGGAGGTGACTATGAGTAAGAAACATAATGGATTATTATGGCGGGTGCTTAAGATCTGGGCAACCTGCCTGATATTGGCTTTTTGTGTACTTGGAGTAATTGCAGTAAAAAGAGTAGGAGTACCTGTAGTTACAATGTACAGGGAAGCAAGTAAAGATGTAGCAAAAAGCAGTAAAGACACATTTAAAGCAGAGCAGACCTCGCTTGTATATGACGCAGAAGGGAATGAGATAAAGAAGTTAAAGCAGGAAAAGGATGTTTCCTATCTTGATTATGAAGATATTCCAGATGCGGCAAAGCTGGCGATTATTTCGATAGAAGATAAGAATTTTACCACACATCATGGAATTGATGTGGAGGGAGTGGCGCGTGCAGGACTTTCCCTCATTTTAAATAGAGGAAATATCACAATGGGAGGAAGTACGATCACACAGCAGCTTGCGAGAAATATTTTCCTTGGTTATGAGAAGACTTACAGCCGTAAAATAAAAGAAATGTTTATTGCGGTAGCATTAGAGCAGAAGTATACAAAGCAGGAAATTCTCGAATTTTATCTGAATAATGTATATTTTGCAAATGGTTACTATGGAATAGAGTCTGCTTCAGAAGCGTATTTTAACAAAAATGCAAAAGATTTATCTATTTCACAGATTGCATTTTTATGTTCTATTCCAAATAGTCCGAACCGGTATGATCCTTATAAACATAAGGACTCGACATTAAAGCGTCGTGACCGCATTCTCAAAAATATGTATGAGGACGGCTATATCAGCGAGAGTCAGTATGAGAAGTCTGTCGCTGAAAAGATAACGATCATGCCGAAAAAAGAGACAACAACGAATGACTACGCGGAAACATACATTTTAAAATGTGCGACAGAAGCCTTGATGAAACAACAGGGATTTGAGATTAAGACAACATTTTCCAGTGATTCAGAAAAAGAAAAATATAACAATGAATACGATGAGCTGTATAACACTTGCAAAAAAAGCTTATATTCAGCAGGCTATCGTATTTATACTTCAATAGACATGGAGAAGCAGAAGCAGCTGCAGGATTCCGTATCTTCCCAGCTTTCCATGTTTACAGAAAAGACGGACGATGGTGTTTACAAGGTACAGGGAGCAGCTGTATCCATTGATAACTCCACAGGAAAAGTGGCAGCCATCGTAGGTGGCCGTGAGGAAGATCAGGAAGGTTACGGTTTAAACAGAGCCTACCAAAGCTTCCGTCAGCCAGGAAGTGCGATTAAGCCCCTCCTTGTATACACACCAGCACTCGAAAAAGGATATACACCAGATAGTACCTTAGATGACAGCCGTATGACAGGAAGCGATTCCGTATCGAATGCAGGCTACTCCTATTCTGGTTCCATTTCTTTGAGAAGAGCGGTAGAGAAGTCAAGTAACGTAGCGACCTATCGTCTGTACGAAGACCTTGGGCCACGCAGTTGTATGAAGTATCTTGAAGCATTGAATTTCAAGGGACTCGATAAAAGAGATTATGAATATAACTCAACCTGTATCGGTGGTTTTACAAATGGAACAACTGTTGTAGAAATGGCGGCAGGTTATGCGACAATCGCCAATGATGGCGAATACCATACACCGGATTGCATCATAAAAATTACAGATGCCAAGGGCAATGACATTGTACCAGAAGATAAATCGACAAAGTCTGTCTACTCCAGCAGTGCCTCAAGAATGATGACAAGTGTACTGCAAAGCTGTGTAACAGAATCAGAAGGAACCGCCCATGTCTGCCAGCTGGATGTAGATATGCCGGCAGCCTGTAAGACAGGAACAACCAATGACTATGTAGATGGATGGCTCTGTGGCTACACCCCATACTATACGACCGCAGTCTGGGTAGGAATGGACAAATATAAATCCGTAGATAACTTAAAAGGAAATACCTATCCAGCAAGCATCTGGAAAAATTATATGGACAAGATTCATCAGGGATTAACCCGCAAAGAATTTGAATCCTACTTAAGCGATACAGAAAGCACCACAGAAGCAACTACGGAATCTACCGAAGACGACACCGAAAGCACAACAGAAAGCACCACCGAATCAACCGAAGATAACACAGCCGCTGATACAACAGAGCCTGACACTTCTCAGGATTATTATAATCCGGATGATAACAATAACGACAATAATACCGAAAATAACAACAATGGCTATGGCGGCGGTAATAATGGCAACGGTGGTAACGGTGGAAACGATGCAAACAATGGAAACAATGAAAATAACAACGACTCCGGAATGGACAACGGAGGAAATAACGATGGAGGCGACAGCGGGAATAACGGAGACAGTGGAACCCCCGATAATGGAGAATAAATACCACTGAAGTGCTTTGAAGTCGGATTGTTGAAAAGTATCTGAAAAAGAATACGAGGTTTGATTTTGTTTAGTTGTGCTAAACATTTCATTCTGCCCAGAAAAACAGGAACTTGGGAAAAATAAGTCCCAAGTTCCTATGGTCAGAATTCCACAGCGCAAAGGCACAAAATGCAATACTTATAACCATTCTTTTTTCTTTACCATAGTGTTCTTACAATTCAGCATAAAATTCGAACCTCGTATTCTTTTTTCTTTTTAATTTTATTTTTTTGAGCAATTCGACATAAAGTTATTAAATATCATCATCCTCATCATCAATAGAGTAATTATTAAGTTCGGAAAAATCAAGGAATTCACTTAAGGTCATGCCGAATACATTAGCAATTTTGTGAAGTGTTCGAACTTTGGGATTCTTGCTTGTTCCACGAATAATGTTGTCTATAGTAGATTGTTTTAATCCTGCTAATGTAGCTAATTTATTGATTGTAATATTACGTTTTTCACATAATTCCCTGATGCGTTTTGCATAAATATCAGAATATATCATAATTCACCTATAATATAATTATTTCTTTTATTAAGATGAGTTAATCATATCAGAGCAGAAATAATAACTTCCCTTTGCATAGTTGGCTTCACAAATAAAAAATAATAAAATGAAATTATTACCTTTACATAGGTAATAATAATGAACCAGTGTCTACTGTATTATAAAAAGTAATGCAGGAGGACAAGTGATGAAAAAATATGCATATGTAAGAGTATCAACAAAGGAACAAAATATAGACCGCCAGATATTAGCGTTAGAATCTTATAAAATTCCTAAGAAAAATATTTATTGTGATTATCAATCAGGTAAAAACTTTGAACGGCCAGCCTATCAAAAACTTATTAGAAAATTGAAAAAAGGAGATTTATTAATCATAAAAAGTATAGACCGTTTAGGGCGAAATTATAATGAGATATTAACACAGTGGCAGTACATAACAAAAGAAATAAAAGCAGACATTCTAGTTCTTGATATGGATTTACTTGACACAAGAAAAAAATCTGGAAACTTAACAGGAACACTTATTTCAGATTTAGTATTGCAAATATTTGCGTATGTAGCACAGACAGAACGTGAGATTACTCATCAAAGACAAGCAGAAGGAATTGCAGCGGCAAAAATAAAAGGAGTCAGATTCGGAAGACCTGAATATCCAATACCACCAGATTTTCAAGCTGTATGTGAAGAATGCAAGTCAGGAAAACTATCAATAAGACAGGCAACTTCTAAATTAGGGATGAATCCTTCGACATTTTATCGAAAATACAAAAAAATATCAGACAAAAGTGTGTCAGATAGTAGACATTTTGGTACATCTAAATGAGGCACGAAATACTAACAAAATAAGCGGTATTTCGTGCTTTTGTCATATTTATTCATAGTATATCATTTTTGTTTCTTAATGTCTAAGATATGAAACAAGAAGAAGGAGAGAGGTTATGAGCTTTACATTAAAGTATAATAATGGAACAATTTTTGATCCAATTAATTTTAGAAATGCTAGTAATTTGACAGCAGAAAATATAGTTACATATATGGAAGAAAAAGCAGAAGAGATGCAGGTACCAATGCAGTTGTCAATTGATACAGTTAAAGAGGGAGGATTATTGGGGAAAAAATATCCTTGTGTTGTTATTAAACATCCTAATCCACCACAAGAGTATTTTACAAATGTTATTGTTATCAATGGAAGTACTGTGAATTTTTTCTTTTTTGGGAATTCGAAAGCTAATTATGTAACGAATAGAGCAAAACAAAGGGAAGGAACAATTTTAGGTGGAATTTTGAATGCTGTGTCAGGTTCAGATGAAATGGCATGGCAGCAGGAAAAAGTATGGCATGAGCAAGTTTATGAAGTCTTTATGGCATGTACTCAAAGCTAAAAATTTAGCTTTAAAATAATATTTAAATAAGAGGAGGTCAATTATGAAGAACAAAACTTTTAAACGAATTGTGTATAGAGGAAAGGTTAGATTTAGAATTTGCCCGAGATGTGGTGGTACAGGTACATTTAATAGCGGGGAAACATGTTATTATTGTCATGGTTCAGGTTCAATAAATGATTAATTAAAGAATGTATTACTGAAAGTGGAATCAAATGATTAATTTGGTTCCGCTTCTGATTTGAAGGAGAATGGAAAATGAGTGAAGCAGTAAAAGTTGCAGCAGAAATGGCAGAGAGAGAAGGCAGATATAGGGATGCCTATGGAAAATGGTGTGAACTTATTACAGAAAGTGAACGTTACGGAATACCCGATGTAAACTTATATAATTATTATATTAAACATAGGGATTATTGTAATTCAATGATGTAAATTGTTATAATAAAGATGTTTGGAGTGTAGATTATTCAAGGGTTTATAACTCTAATGTACTGGAAAATCCAGCTAAAGACAGCCCCCGAAGAGAGTATAGCCCCTATATTTGTGGCCTCGAAGCAAGGTTTGGATACGAGCGTATAAGCGAATATTCAAACCGCTGCGACTAAAGTCACAAATATAGGGGCTATACTCTCTTCGGGGCGTCTACTTTGCCTGTAGCAAACTCCTATTTCTCTTCCTTAATAGTATGGAACTGCTTATATTCCTCTAATCTCTTTGTAATTCTGTCATGAGGATTCAGAATTGCACTGATAGAAGCCTCATGGTTGATAGAATCAATTAAGAGAGCAATGTACTTGGCAACATCACAGCTTACATACCATGGACGCTCAAAGAGGTCTGGGCGCTGGTAAGTACAGTTCGTAGTGATTACCTTATAAATAAGCCCTTCTTCGTAAGCTTTATCGAAAGATTCCAGTCCGTTAGTGAACATACCAAAAGTAGAGATGCAGAATACACGACGTGCCTTTCTTCTCTTTAACTCTCTTGCAACGTCTAACATACTTTCACCGGAAGAAATCATATCATCGATGATCATTACGTCCTTACCTTCAACAGAAGAACCTAAGAACTCGTGAGCAACGATTGGGTTGCGTCCGTCAACGACAACAGAATAATCTCTTCTTTTATAGAACATTCCGATATCTACACCAAGAACGCTGGAGAAGTACATTGTACGGTTCATAGCACCTTCATCCGGGCTGATTACCATTAAATGTTCGTTATCAATCTCAAGATCGCTTGTAGAGCGAAGTAAAGCTTTGATGAACTGATAAGTAGGCATGATATTGTCAAAACCTTTCAGTGGAATCGCGTTCTGTACACGAGGGTCGTGTGCATCAAATGTAAGAACGTTATCAACACCGATTGCTGTAAGTTCCTGCAATGCGTAAGCACAGTCTAAAGACTCTCTGGAGCTTCTCTTATGCTGACGGCTCTCATAAAGGAACGGCATGATAACAGTAATGCTCTTTGGCTTACCTGAAGCAGCGCCGATGATACGTTTAACATCTGCGTAAATATCATCAGGAGACATATGGTTTTCATGGCCACATACTTTATATTTTAAACTATAATTAAGAACATCTGCAAGGATATAAAGATCTACGCCACGAACAGAATCGGAGATGAGTGCCTTTGCTTCACCTGTTCCGAAACGGGAACAGGTTGCATCGATAATATAAGTATCCTGCTCGTAATCTTTAAATACAACATTCTCTTTGTGTTCATGCTCACGCTCTTTACGCCAGTTTACAATATACTGGTCGATTCTCTTTCCAAGCTCTGCACAGCTAGGGTGAACAATAATTCCAAGCTTACCTACAGGAACGGTTGCAAATTTGCTATCATCTGGTCTCATGTGTTTTACTCCTTTAATCATATAATTATTATTATGTGAGATAAATCATATTACAATTCCTTTATAACATCCATTCTCTTATTCGTCAAGGGAGGAGAAAGCCTTTTTAATGCGAATGTCTTCTCCGTAAATATGTAAAAGGGTGTAGGACTGTATGATTCTTGAAAAAACTCTTTCTGTGTAAGAACGGTTAATCTGTTCTAAAGAAAGATTTGTACTTATAATAGTAGATTTTTTATTGAGAATTCTTTCATTAATACATAAAAAAAGCTGAGAATTAATGAAAGAATTATTAAGTTCTGTGCCGAGATCATCAATGATGAGAAGGTCACAATGCAGGAAAGCAGGCAATGTCTGTGCATTATTTGCTCCCCGGCGAAATGTATAGTCAGCCAGCTGGTCAAAAAACTGATAGGCAGTCAGGTAAATAACACCTTTTCCACGATTCAGAAGTTCTCCCGCGATACAATTTGAAAGAAATGTCTTGCCAACACCTGCATTTCCATAAATCAAGAGATTCTGCCCCGGTTTTGAGTCAAAACTTTCAATAAAAGAATGGCTTGCCGATAAGACATTTTCTATATTCTCACGAGGGGAAAGCTTCTCTCTGCCGCTTCTTTGTGTAGAATAATACTCTCTGCGAAAAGCAGAAAAACTTTCTGTACCAGCCACATCCTCTATATTAGACTGGCTGTAAAGAATATGGCGAATCTTCTGCTGAAAACAGCGGCATTTTTTATCGCCTATATAGCCGGTGTCCTTACATTCCGGACAATCGTAAATCGGGTCAAGATAATCTGCCGGGTAATCATGGATCGCCAGCAGGTTGACCTTTTCCATAGAAAGATCATAAATCGTGTCCTGCAAAGACTTCTTTGCCTCGGCATTAGATACCTGCTTAAGAAGGAGTGCCTTTGCCTTTTCCACAGAAATATGAGCAATCTGTTCGTCAATCTGACGAATTTCAGGAATCAGAGCATAAACACGCTCTTTGCGTTCCTGTTCCGCCATATAATTGCGGCGGCGTACTGCATCATATTCATTCATAATATCCTGGTATTGTCTTGTGGAAATGCCCATAGCTTACCTCCTGGTCTTATCAAGAAGACGAGATTCCAAATCATTAAAGTCATACGTTCTCTGTTCAAAGTTGTGGAACTGGTTCGTAGCAGTATTTTTTCTGGCAGCTGCCCCAGTACTTCCCTTACGAGGCTGTCCCTGTGTATATTCGGCAGCAGAACCTGAAGAAGACGAAGCAGTAGAACGATGCTTATCATCTAAATGCTTAATATCTGAAGTATTCCGGACACCGAGCCGTTTCCAATCTTCAAGAATTTTGTTTGCATACGGAAAACTTGCCTGATGCGTTGCCAGAAGTGTCCGGCTGCACGCCTCGATAATAATATCCGTACCAAGTCCAAGAGAATTCCACTTCTTTATGTAGTCAAGCTCGGCAGACCCCGGATCACGATTCGAAATGCCAAATGCCTTCATAATAGGAAAAACATTCTGTGAATACAGCGTACTTTGTTCCTTTGCCTCCTGAACATTTGTGATGCCCTGCTGATACCAGTTAATCGCAACACTCTCGATATAACGGACACTCTTCTTTCCACGAGTAACACAGTACTCAATTAAATATTCCAGCAAATCAGAAGAGAAATGCAGCTGGTCATTAATATAGCAAAAACTATTCAGTTCCGTTGTGGAAAATGGCCGTCCAATATAAGTCTCCGCCATATAAATCGTCCGTTCTAAATCCTTATTCGTCATTGAAGCCTGTACTTCCGTAGGACTTAACGTATTCTTATCTGGTACAGGAGTGATTGTTGGTGAAAGAGAAGCTCCAGTTTGTCCTGTAGATTCAGAAGCCATAGTATTTCCATCAGAACCAGAAGTTCCGGCAGTCATAGTATTTCCATCAGAACCAGTAACTCCAGTAGCCATAACTTTTTCAGAAGTTCCAACAGTTTGAGCAGTTCCTGTATCACCAGAGATTCCATTTGCCATAGATTCAGAGCCAGTCACCGTAGCAGCCGTCTCAGAAGCAGCTCCTGTCCGTAAAATACCAGCTTTCTCCCAATAAGAAAGTGCTCTCAAAACGTCTTTTCGTGTCAGTTCTAAATGATCTGCAATACGTTCCACATCAACAGGCAATCCCATACCCTGCAGACGAAGAATCAGAAGATAAATCTTAACATATTCTCCATCCGCCTTTATCATATATTCATCAATAAATTTGTTTGGCAGAACAGTAACTTCATTCTGTACGTTGTAAAGTAAAGTAATCTTATCGCTCATTATACCCCTTATTTCTATCATCTGTAGTTTATCGGTTATCATCATGCGTTTTAATAAATTGTAAATGTAAATTCTATAGAATAAATAGTTATCCAAATATCAAATGCCAGAAAACAGCATCGGTATATTCTGAATAATTCATAATATAGAATAGCACACCCTCAAAAAAAAATACAGTTTCGAATCTGGGGAGAATGTGGATAGAATTGGGGATAACTCCTGTATAAAACCTTGATGGATAATGTGGATACTTTTGTGGATAATGTGGATAACTTTGTGGATAGGTGGGTAAAATTCGATATTTTGGGGAGAAAACTGGTCAAAAAGGGTGATAAGTTCCAAGATATAGGTGTGAACGAATAAAAATACAATGTGGACAAAATGTAAACAACATGGGGAAAGACTCAGAATACCCCCAAAAAATTTTTTAAAATTGTGGATAATGTGGATAACTTTCTGGGTTACTGCAGAGACAGATATGCTCTCTTTGGCTGATGAAGCAAAATCAGAAGTTGGTATCCACAATTTTTGTTCGCCCTGCGGGATGCTTATAGGAGTGTTATAAAATTGTAAAAAAAGAACCGTCTATTCAACGGTTCAAAGAGAGGAAAGTATGAAAAAATCTATCAAAAAGATAATTCGTTGTTTTTTTGATGGCTTTATCATACTGAAAATTTGTGAACAGTTTCTTTTATTTAATGAGGGCATCTTTTGTCTGTGGCAACCCAGAACTTATTTTTCAGCCAGAAGTTCTTCTCCGATCTCTACAACATTTCCTGCACCCATCGTAATCAGGAGGTCATGTCCTTTTACGTGAGCCTTTACGAAATCTTTGATTTCTTCGAAGCTTGGGAAATAATGTACATCCTGTCCATCTTCCTGTAAAAGTTTCATTACATCTTTAGAAGAAACTTCTCCGGTATCTACCTCACGGGCAGCGTAAATATCAGCCAGAACAATGTGATCTGCCTGCTCTAAAGCCTTCGCAAACTCAGGGAGAAACGCCTTTGTACGGGTGTATGTATGAGGCTGGAAGATAACCCAGAGTTCATCATGCGGATAATCCTTTGCAGCAGATAAAGTAGCGCGGATTTCTGTTGGATGATGAGCGTAGTCATCAATGACAGTTACATCACCGAGAGAACCCTTGTACTCAAAACGGCGGTGTGTTCCACCAAAAGATAAAAGTCCTTTACGGATTGCATCTAAAGGAAGTCCAATTGCTTCTGTACAAGCAATAGCTGCCAGAGAATTCATAACATTGTGGCAGCCTTTTACATTTAATGCGATACGACCCTTTGGCTCGCCATGTGCAACAAGGTTATAGGAAGCATTTCCTTCTTTATCAAATGCAATATCCGTTGCAGTGTAATCATTTTCCGGATTCAGGCCGAAAGTAACGTGCTTCTGAGCAAGACCATTCAAAATAAAGTCAGTATGCTCCATATCGCCATTAATAATGATAAGACCATCATCAGCAGTCTGAGAAGCAAACTTGTGGAAAGAATTCTTAATATCTTCAATATCCTTAAAGAAATCCATATGGTCTTCTTCTACATTTAAGATAATAGAATATAAAGGATAGAATTCTAAGAAACTGTTCGTATATTCACATGCTTCTGTAAGGAAGAGGTCAGAATGGCCGACACGAATATTTCCGCCGATACGGTCTAACATACCTCCGACACTGACCGTAGGATCGGTATCTGCCTGAAGAAGAATGTGAGTAAGCATAGAAGTTGTTGTTGTCTTTCCATGTGTTCCGGCAACGGCGATAGACTTCGCAAAGTTTGCCATGATCTGTCCGAGAAGAGCTGCGCGGGTCATCATAGGGACGCCTTTATTCTTTGCAGCAGCAAATTCTTCGTTAGATTCGTGAATGGCAGCAGTATAAACAACAAGATCGATATCATCGGTAATATTCTCTGCTTTCTGTCCAATAACAACCTTTGCACCTGTTTCTTCAAGATGCTTTGTCATGTCGGAAGACTGCATATCAGAACCGGTCACTGTGAAATGTCTGTTTAATAAAATTTCGGCAAGACCGCTCATGCTGATGCCGCCAATACCGATAAAATGAACATGAATCGGCTTTTGAAAATCAATTGTATACATATTTCCCTCCAGTGCCACAAGATGTGTCTCAGAAAATCCGTCATATGGGACTTAGTGAGTACATATAAATAAATATGGCGAAAAAAATCAGTTTAATTATTAAAAAGTCGTTTATAGTATAGCGCACAGATAAACGATATTCAAGAAAGAATTGCGATACTTAAGGTCTCTTCTGTACACATCTTATAGTAAGGGTGCCAGGGTACCTTGAAAAATTCCTAAAACAGCTAGTAATAGGGCACTTTTCATTATAATGTCCTATTGTTTTCGTGGGATTTCTACATTTAAATGTAAAAGATAACCATATGGACGATACAAAATATATAAAAAAATAAAAAATATATTTTGTTTTTTGTGCTAAACTGCTTTCCATTTGGGAATTTCAGTGCTATAATAAGTATTATGTGACAAAGGGGTGATTATTATGATAAAAAAAGAAATGATAGCAATGCTCTTAGCTGGTGGACAAGGAAGCCGTCTTGGCGTACTAACCTCAAAATTAGCGAAACCGGCAGTAGCATTCGGCGGAAAGTACAAAATCATTGATTTTCCGTTAAGTAACTGTATTAACTCTGGAATCGACACAGTAGGTGTTCTTACCCAGTATCAGCCATTAAGACTGAACCAGCACATCGGTATCGGTATTCCTTGGGATTTGGATCGTAATATAGGTGGTGTTTCTATTCTGCCTCCATACGAGAAGAGCCAGAATACTGACTGGTACACAGGAACAGCGAACGCGATTTATCAGAACATGGAATTCATGGAGTATTATCATCCAGATTATGTAATTATTCTTGGTGGTGACCATATTTATAAGATGGACTATGAACTGATGCTTGAGTTCCATAAGAAGAACAACGCCCAGATCACACTGGCTACATATGAAGTACCATGGGAAGATGCCAGCCGTTTTGGTCTGGTAATCACAGATGAGAATAATCAGATTCTCGAATTCGAAGAGAAACCAGCGAACCCAAGAAGTAATAAAGCATCCATGGGTATTTACATCTTTAACTGGGAAGTATTAAAGGAAGCTCTGGAAACTTTATCCGAACAGCCTGGCTGTGACTTCGGTATGCATGTAATTCCTTACTGCCACCAGCGCGGTGATAAGATTATGGCTTACAACTACCAGGGTTACTGGAAGGACGTAGGAACACTTTCCGCATATTGGGAAGCGAACATGGAATTAATCGATATTATCCCAGAATTTAACCTTTACGAAGAGTTCTGGAGAATATATACAAAGACAGACGTTATTCCACCACAGTATTTCTCAGCAGACTCTAAGGTAAATGCCTGCATCGTCGGAGACGGAACAGAAGTTTACGGTGAGATTTCCAACTCTGTAATCGGAGCTGGTGTTGTCATTGAGGAAGGTGCTATAGTTACGAACTCTATTATTATGAATAATACCGTGATCAAGAAGGGTGCTAAGATTGAGAAGTCTATCATTGCAGAGAGCGTAGAAGTCGGAGAGAACGCAGAGCTTGGTGTATTTGAAGAAGCAGAGAACAAGTATAAACCTAAGGTTTATAGTGGCGGCTTAGTTACTATAGGTGAAGGTTCTGTTATCCCGGCCAACGTTAAGATCGGTAAGAATGTCGCAATCGTAGGAAAGACAACAGCAGAAGATTATCCAGACGGAATTCTGGCAAGCGGCGAATCCATTATCAGATAGTAGAGGGCAGGTGACATAAATGAAGTCTATAGGTATTATTTTAGCAGGTGGTAATAATAACAGAATTGGAAGATTATCCGATAAACGTGCGATTGCAGCCCTGCCAGTAGCAGGAAGCTATCGTGCAATTGATTTTACATTAAGTAATATGAGTAATTCCCGCGTATCTAAAGTAGCGGTATTACCTCAGTTTAATGCTCGTTCTTTAAATGAACATTTAAGCTCAAGTAAATGGTGGGATTTCGGAAGAAAGCAGGGAGGACTCTATGTCTTCACTCCTACTGTTACAAAGAACAATAACTCATGGTATCAGGGAACAGCAGATGCTCTTTATCAGAACATTGATTTCCTTAAGAAGAGCCATGAGCCTTATGTAATCATCGCAACAGGTGATGGTGTATACAAGATGGATTACGGCAAGGTTCTTGAAGCTCATATCGCTAAGAATGCAGATATCACGGTAGTTTACACAACATTAAAAGATACAGATGACGATTTAACACGTTTTGGTGTTCTTAAGTTAGATGAGAACGAAAGAATCGTAGAATTTGAAGAGAAGCCACTCGTTGCTTCCTCTAATAACGTATCTATCGGTGTTTATGTAATCAGAAGACGCCATTTAATTGAGATTCTTGAGCGTTGTGCAAGAGAAGACAGACATGACTTTGTACAGGATGTACTTGTTCGTTACAGAAATGTTCGTAAGATTTACGGTTACAAACTCGATACATACTGGAGAAATATTGCAACAGTAGATTCCTATTTTAAGACAAACATGGACTTCCTTAAGAAAGACGTAAGAGATTACTTCTTCAAACAGTATCCAGACGTATACTCTAAAGTAGATGACCTTCCGCCGGCAAAATACAATACAGGAGCAGAAGTAAAGAACAGTATTATTTCCTCTGGATGTATTGTTAACGGTAAGGTTGAAAACTCTATTATCTTTAAAGATGTATACATTGGAAACAACTGTACTATCAAGAACTCCATCATTTTGAATGATGTATATATTGGAGATGACTCCTATATTGAGAACTGTATCGTAGAGAGCAGAGATACTCTCCGTCCAGGAACGAACTACGTCGGAACCGATGATGAGGTTAAGATAGTAATTGAGAAGAATGTACGGTACATTCTGTAATTAGTAACAACATTATTGGGAGGACAGGTCATGCAGATTACCGATATAAGAATCAGAAAAATAGCAAAAGAAGGAAAGATGAAAGCGGTCGTATCCGTAACTTTTGATAATGCATTTGTTGTGCACGATATCAAAGTAATTGACGGAGAAAAAGGTTTATTTATCGCAATGCCAAGCCGCAAAGCATCCGATGGCGAGTATCGTGATATCGCACATCCGATTAACTCTGATACTCGTGACATCATCCAGAAAAGTATTCTTCAGGAATACGAAGCAATCATGGCCTCGGGGGAAGAGGAAACAGTCGGAGAAGCAGAGGTAGCGTTATAAATATAACTGTAGCAAAACTTAGAAGATAAAGGGGCTGACGTAAAACAGCTCTTAACCTTATAGCAGGAATTTCTGTATAATATATGGAATTCCTGCTATATTTTTATGAAGATTTTTGAAGATTGCAAGAGTCATTTTGCTATTCGAAAATTTTTCTTTTTAGAAAATGCATAATCTATGATATACTAAAAAACATATGTTGTTTATGCTGTTATGGAAAAATATCAAGTAGAACTTCGAGAATTGATTTTTAACAATATCTTACAGAACGGCACAAAAAGATTCCGAGAGTACATTAGATGTACAGTGGAGGTTAGATACATTGAATACAAATAAAATATTCGCAGGGTGCTTTAATTTCTTTCGCAAATGGAAAGTGAAAAAGAATCAGATTACCCTGATAGAGAAATTAAATACCGGGGGTACAGGAAGCCTGTTTGAGATAAAAAACGAATGTGAAAAAAGAGGGTTACCTTTTCATTTTAATATCATTACGCATGCAGATTATGAAGTGAGTCTACGTAATCTGGGAGGCTTGCTAAAGCTTTTTACTATAAAGGCTTTTCGAATGGCGACTTCATCCCATATTTTTTTGAATGACAATTTTTTGCCGCTTGGATATATGAAGCTGTCGGATGAGACAAAGGTAGTTCAGCTTTGGCATGGGATGGGATCTTTTAAGAAGTTTGGCGGTTCATCGGAGACGAACCCGGAAGTTTTAAAGGAGCTTAAAGCGGCAACGAAAAATACAGACCACATACTGGCAAGTTCAGAAAATATCAGGGACAACTATGCAGAGGCTTTTATAGCACCGAAAGAAAAGGTGATCTGTATCGGATGTCCACAGGTGGACTATTTTTTCAGAGATCATGATATTGCTGCGTGGAAGGAAGAGCTTAGTGAACGATATCCGGAAATGAAAGGAAAGAAGCTTGTTCTTTATGCGCCGACTTTTCGTGGGGAGGAAGAACATGATAAAAAGCTTTTAGAAGCGTTTGATTTTGATGCATTTCAGAAAGAACTTGGGAAAGACTATTTCTTAATGGTACGTCTTCATCCGCAGATTCAGTCTGCAAAAGTGCCGGATACCGTAGCAAATATGACCGATTATCCGAATGTCCGCAAACTTCTTTGCATGACGGACATTTTAATTGCGGATTATTCTTCGATTGCAGTAGAATATTCTCTTTTAAACCGTCAGATCATCCTTTATGCATTTGACAAAGAATGGTATTTAAGTAAAGACCGAGGTTTTTATTTTGATTATGAAAAGACGGCACCCGGTCCGATCGTAGAAAATATGCAGGATTTGATTGACTGTATTAAAAATAAACAGTGGGATATTGCGAAAGTAGAGAAATTTGCACATCTTCACAACGATTATTTTGATGACAAATCTGCGGAGAGAGTGGTAGACTATTATTTCGGCAATGGCAAAAAGCTGCCGAATTCTGCGTCAGAACCGGAACCATTCTATGAAGAGTGGAATCAATATCGCCCAAAACACCGCAGAAAGAGAAATCCTGACAGCATCAGCCAGAATATTTTTGATAATGCTTCCGGCAAAAGCCAGAACGGAAAACTCCCCGAAAAATGGGCAACACAGGATGCCGAAGAAGCCGTAAACTCCTGGGAGTCTGAGCGCAAAAAGCAAAGAAAAAGACAGCAGCAAAAGGCGAGAATGCAGGAAAAGTTAAAACAGCAGACAGCAAACGTAACTAAGCAAAAGAATAAGAAAAATAACAATTTTATATCGGGTATAGATAAGTTAACATCAAAAAAAGAAAAAGATATAAATAAACAAAAACAATTAAAGTTACAAAATCAAGAAGAAAAAAGTACAAAAGAAACCTCAGAAGAAATAAAATCACGAAAGGAACATAGAATGAAAGTAATCGTAGGATTGGGTAATCCAACAGACCAGTATAAAGGAACAAGACACAATGTAGGATATATGGCGATTGACCGTATCGCAGAGGCAAATCGAATCAATATTAATCAGCATAAGTTCAAGGCAATGGTAGGAAGTGGTATCATCGGTGGCAGCAAAGTTCTTCTCGTAAAACCATTAACTTATATGAACTTAAGCGGCGAAAGCATTAGGCCAATCATGGATTTCTATAAGCTGGATTTAAGCGACATCCTCGTAATTTATGATGATATCAGTTTAGAGCCTGGAGTGCTTCGTCTTCGCACGAAAGGAAGTGCCGGCGGACATAATGGAATGAAGAGCATTATCAAACATTTAGGAGGAGACACTTTTCCACGAATCCGTGTCGGTATCGGCGGCGAAAAACATCCGGGACAGGATCTCGCAGATTATGTTCTTGGACATTTCAAAGACGACGAAAAAGAACTGCTCTCCGATGCATTAGACAAAGCTGAAAAAGCAGCAGAACTTTTTGCACAGGATGAATTTTCAGAAGCTATGAACAAATATAGCGTAGGAAAGAAGAAGAGAAAAACTTTGGAATAGGAGAAAATATTTTTCCGTTGCGCTATAAATAATAGTAAAAGCAAGCATGCAACAGAAAAGTGCAACAACCAAAATAAAAGGAGGTATCATGAAAACTTTATCAAACCCTCTTTTAAAATTCGATACTTATATTGATATAAAAACCGCAATGAGCCAACAGGCTTATCCCATCGTCCTGAATGGTTGTGTTGATTCTCAAAAAGCACACTTTATTCCAAATTTGGGGGAGGATTTTCCTTGTCAGTTTGTATTGACGTATAAAGAAGAGAAGGCGAAGGAGCTGTATCAGGATTTGAGTTTTTTTGATCCGAATACGGTGCTGTATCCTTCGAGAGATGTGCTGTTTTACAGTGCAGATGTGCATAGTAATCACATTGAGCGGCAGCGAATGGACATTTTAAAAAAGATTGTGGAGGGAAAGCCTCTCACGATTGTTGCCTGTCTTGATGTGTTTATGGAGAAAATGATTCCGTTTGAGGAGTTTAAGGAGCATTGCCTGACGATTGATTTTGAATCAATTATTGATACAGATGCATTAAAACTCAAGCTTTCAGAGCTTGGATATGAAAACAGTGGCCTGGTGGAAGCGCCAGGGCAGTTCGGTATCCGAGGGGGAATCATTGACATTTTCCCGTTGACGGAGGAACTTCCGGTTCGAATTGAGCTGTGGGGGGATGAAGTGGATTCCATCCGTTCTTTTGATACGGAAACGCAGCGAAGTGTGGAAAAGCTGGACGAGGTTCAGGTATACCCTGCGACAGAAATAATTCTTTCAAGAAATAAGATTGGTGAGGCAGTTCGCCGAATGAAGGAAGAGTATAAGAAGCAGGAAGAAGCATTTAAGAAGAGAAAGCGTCTTGCGGAAAAAGAACGTCTTCGGAAGATGACGGTAAGGACAGAGGAGGAACTTCTTTCTTTTGGAACAGCAGAGGGAAGTGAGGCATTATTGTCCTATTTTTATGAGAAAACGGTTTCATTTCTTGAATATTTACCAGAAAATACACTCTTTTTCATTGATGAACCGCATCGTGTTCTGGAAAAAGGAAAGACATATGAGGAAGAATTTTTCCTTTGTATGCAGAGTCGATTAGAAGGTGGATATGTGCTGCCGGGACAGGCGGATTTGCTGTTTGGATATGAGGAGATTCTGTCAAAAGTGATGGAGGAACCGCTTATTTTGCTCAGTTCTGTTATTCAAGATTACGCTTTTTACAAGCCGAAAACCATTTGTGATATCGAGGCAAAGTCCATTTTTTCATATAATAATAGTTTTGACCAGCTTATCAAGGATTTAGAACACTGGAAAAAGCAAAATTACAGGATTTTGCTGCTTTCTTCTTCAACAACAAGGGCGAAGCGTCTTGCAGAAAATATCAGGGATTATGGTCTGCTTGCGTATTTTGCAGCTGATTTTGACCGCACGATTGCACCGGGGGAGATTATGGTGGCGAGTGGCCGACTTGGAAATGGTTTTGAGTACCCGACGCTTAAATTTGTCGTTTTATCCGAAAAAGACATTTTCAAGGAAAGAAAGGCCAAAAAGCCGAAGAAGAAAAGCCAGTACAGTGGCCAGAAAATCAATTCTCTTTCGGAGATTTCAGTCGGTGATTATGTTGTCCATGAAAAATATGGACTCGGTATTTACCGTGGCATGGAAAAAATTGAGTCCGATGGAATTACGAAAGATTACATCAATATTGAATACAAAGATGCGAGTAATCTTTTTGTTCCGGCATCACAGCTTGAACTCATTCAGAAATATTCGAATTTAAGTGCAAGAAAGCCAAAACTGAATAAGCTTGGCGGCACAGAATGGGAAAAGACGAAAAGCCGGGTTCGCTCACAGGTGCAGATTGCGGCACAGGATCTGGTAAAACTTTATGCCGAGAGGCAGGCAAAAGAAGGCTACGCTTACGGCAAAGATACCGTCTGGCAAAAAGAATTTGAAGAATTATTTCCATATGAGGAAACAGAAGATCAGTTAAGTGCGATTGAAGATACCAAGCGTGATATGGAAAGTCATCGAATTATGGACCGTCTTATCTGCGGAGACGTTGGATATGGAAAGACCGAGGTTGCAATCCGAGCGGCATTTAAGGCAGTTATGGACAGCAAACAGGTAGTTTATCTTGTACCGACAACCATTTTAGCACAGCAGCATTACAATTCATTTAAAGAAAGAATGGAACATTATCCAGTCGAGATTGCCATGCTTTCTCGTTTTTGCACGCCAAAAGAACAAAAACGTATTTTTGATGGACTGAAAAACGGAACGATTGACATTGTCATCGGCACACATAAAGTTCTTTCAAAAAATATCAAATACAAGAATCTCGGACTCCTTATTATTGATGAGGAACAGCGTTTTGGCGTAAAACAGAAAGAAAAAATCAAGCAGCTGAAGAAAGATGTTGACGTTCTGGCATTGTCCGCAACCCCAATTCCAAGAACCCTGCACATGAGTCTTGCCGGAATCCGTGACATGAGTGTTCTTGAAGTTCCACCAGTGGACCGCCGGGCAATTCAGACCTACGTTATGGAGTACAACGAGGAACTTGTCCGCGAAGCAATCGAACGAGAACTTGGCAGAGGCGGACAGGTATACTATGTATACAATCGAGTCAACAATATCGATGAAGTAGCAGCAGGCTTACAACGGCTTTTACCAAATGCCACAGTAGAGTATGCACACGGGCAAATGGGCGAGCGCCAGCTTGAAACGATTATGTCCGGCTTTATCAATAAAGAAATAGATGTTTTAGTCTCCACGACCATCATCGAAACTGGACTCGACATCCCAAATGTTAACACGATGATTATTCAGGATGCACAGTTATTTGGCCTTTCCCAGCTTTATCAGCTAAGAGGCCGTGTCGGCCGTTCCAACCGAACTGCATACGCATTCTTAATGTATAGAAGAAACTCTATTTTAAAAGAAGAAGCCGAAAAACGATTAAAAGCTATCCGTGAATTCACTGACTTAGGAAGTGGTTTCAAAATCGCTATGCGTGACCTCGAAATCCGTGGGGCCGGGAATCTTCTTGGTGCAGAACAATCCGGTCATATGGAATCCGTCGGATACGATCTTTACTGCAAAATGCTCAACGAGGCCGTATTAACAATGAAAGGCGAACAGCAGGAAGTCGATACATTTACCACATCTATCGACCTGTCCATCGATGCTTACATTCCGGAAACCTACATCAAGAGCGAATCCGAAAAACTCTCCTGGTATAAACGAATCGCAACTATCGAGACGCAGGAAGAATCCGAGGACATGATCGAAGAAATGACCGACCGTTACGGTGATACACCAGCACCACTTATCCGCCTCATGGACGTTGCACTCCTTAGAGAAGAAGCCCATCAGGCATGGCTTCTTTCCATCGAGCAGAAAGGAAGCAAAATCCTGTTTACCATGAACCCACGGGCGAAAGTTCGCGTTGAAGAAATTGACGGTTTCCTCAAACAGTACCGCAACAAGATGAAAATAAAACCAGAAGCGAATCCGGTGTTTGTGTTCGAATCTACAGGGATACCGAAAAAAGACTTACTGGCAAAAGTCAGGGAAATCATTGGGGAAATCCAAAAACTACAGGATAAATCCTGATTGCCGCAGGCAAGGAGACGCACCCAAAGAGAGCCGATACCCTATATTTGTGACTTTAGTCGCAGCAGGTTGAATGTTCGCTTAAAGCGCTCGCATCCAACCTTTGCTCCCAGGCCACAAATATAGGGTATCGGCTCTCTTTGGGTACTGTTCGTTGGCTGTAGAAGCAAAATCAGAACTTATCTTAGAGGATTTGGGGATTCTCTAATAGGTTGTGGCTTCCCGTAAAATGAGATATTAAAGATTAACATTCAAACTATGGTTACAATATCTCAACAATTTTACGATAATAATCCGGATCATAAATAACTAATATCAAAATCTGTATGGTAATGTAGCTAAAAATTAGCATTTTCCTGTTAATTCAAAGGAATTACTAAGTTGCTTCAAGTGTCAATCCCTCTGAAAAATAATTTACCAGAGTTCCTGTTTCTTTCTCTAACCCTACAAACCAGAATTTACTTGTTGTATTCTTCCTTTTGTACTATAATAGAAAAATGTAGTGTAAAATTATAGGAGGTTCAAATGAAAGCGAAATTAACAAAAGTTCTTTCCCTCGTTCTTGTAGTAATCATGGCCCTGAGTCTCATGACCGGCTGTTCTACATCAAGCAGTGGAAAAGGAACAAAAACACAGGATGGAAATAAAGTTTTATTCAGCTATGACGGAACAGATGTCACATTAAAAGAAGCATGGTTGTATGCTAAGATGCTTAGCGCACAGTATGAGCAGACTTACAGCAGTTACTATGGAAGTGACTTCTGGAGTATGTCCATGGGTAAAGACGATGATGGGAATGACCAGACATTTGAAGAGTATGTAAAAAAGCAAGTTATTTCCCAGATGAAACAGAACATCATCCTTATCAAAAAGGCAGATAAGTATGACTGTAAGTTAACTCATTCAGAAAAACAGCAGTGCAGTGATTCTGCACTTTCCTATTATCAGGATAAGACTGGTAAAAAGGTTATGAAAGAATGTGGTGCTACTCGTGAAGATGTAGAAAAAATCTATGAAGACAGTACACTTGCTTCTAAGGTTCAGAAGAAGATTGAAAGCAAAGAAAAAGTTACAGTAACAGACGATGAAGCAAGAAAGTCCACAATCTACAGAGTTGTATTTGCCACAACAAAGACAGGTGATAACGGCCAGACAACAGAAATGAGTAAAAAAGAGAAAAAGGCCGTGAAAGCAAAAGCAGAAAAAGCTCTCAAAGAAATCCAGAGCGGCAAGAAGACAATTAAGAAAGTTGCCAAAGAACAGAATTACTCCAACACAGATGAATCCTATGCAGCAGGCGAATCCGAAGAGGGAGAAGCTTTCGAAAAAGTAATGAAGAGCATGAAAGATGGCGATATTGCAGATAAAGTCTTAGAATGTGACAACGGATACGTTATCGCTAAACTTGTTGCTTACACAGATAAAGAAGAAACAGCAAGCAATAAGAAAACTTTAAAAGAACAGAAACAGTCCGAAGCTTTCCAGAAGAAATATGACAACTGGACTAAGAAACTTGAGAAGAAATGGGACTACAATAAAGATGTAGACCAGAAACTCTGGGCACAGGTATCCTTAAAGAGTGCGGATTCCACAGCTACAGAGACATCAACAGAGACAACAGCAGCTTCCAGTGAAGCTTCTACAACAGAAGCCTCTAGTGAAGCTACAACGGCAGCTAAATCTAAATAGGAATTTGCCGCAGGCAAAGGAGACACCCTCTGTAAGATAAATAAAGCATATTTGTGACTTTAGTCGCTGCAGGTTGAATGTTCGCGTAAAAGCGCTCGCATCCAACCTTTGCTCCGAGGCCACAAATATGCTTTATTTATCTTACAGAGGGCTGTGTTTTGGCTAGGGATGGAATTGCTATTTATTGTTGGAGAGATTTGAGGACGCTCCAGAAGGTTATAGCTTTCGTTGTAACTTTTTTTTGAAGGATTGACTCGAATTACTTCTATCTCTCCTGTCTTCTTCCCCAAATCTTTTAATAAATTTGCCGGATTGAAACAACCAGAACCCCCAGAGAAAATATACCCTATATCTGTGGCCTCGGAGCAAGGTTTGGATACGAGCACTTAAGCGAATATTCAAACCGCCGCGACTAAAGTCACAGATATAGGGTATATTTTCTCTGGGGGTTCGTCTGTTTACTCACCCCGGCAAATTCCTATTTTTTATTCATAGCCTCATGTTCCCTAGCTAATTCATCATGTAAAGTCATCGAATCCCACTTCACATTATGCTCTGTCAGCATAGCCTTCAGATTAATTTTTGGAATCTTCTGCTTACGCATCGCATTTAAAAACTGGTCAAGCTTCTGTCCGGTAAATCCGGCAAACACCAGCATCGGGTCATTAAAAGAAGGCTTTTCTTCTGAGTTCTCAGAGCGAAGATATGGTTCGATATCTTCTTTTTTTCCAAAAGCCAGCGTTCCAATAGGTACATCATACTGATTCTTTTCCACAACTCGAATATGAATACCACCTTGTATACATAAAAACTTGATTTTATTTCGAATAGCAGCAGAATCTAAATTATAAAGTAAAATAGTTTCTTTCATAATATAACTCCTCGTATAATATATTATTTATTTTTTATAGTGAATTTTCAACAACCCAAGCACGTCGTTACTCATAAATAATGTCTCCTATAATATAAAACGAGAGACTTAAAAATAGCCTCTCGTTTGAAAATCTTCATCGTTCGGTCAATTTTTATATTAGCGTCCTGTCGGAACCGTCACAGGACTCATCAGATGAAGAAGAACAATGTGTTGTTCTCATCATTATTATATGCGATATTTTTTAAAAAATCAAATATTTAATTCTTAAATTTTTTGCAACATTTCTGCCTCCCATTGATGGGTACTATGCTTTTGCATCCTGTATATATGCAAGTATGTGAGCGAATTATAAATGGAGCTTTTTTTAGAAATCATCTTTTTTGCAGTAACAGTAACTTTGCAGAAAGCATTTTTTAAACACGTTCTATACGGAATATAGCAAAATAACAACAATAAGATAAAAAGCCAACTCATCCCCTCTATTCCCAGTCATTCTCAAGTAAGCAGAAGACATCAGCTTCTGTCCCCAAATCTCCTCCTCCTGTTTAATTCATCTTCTCCAGCCACAGCACAGAAGCCATTGCCCCCAATAAGG